>ERZ1740072.27-NODE-27-length-96685-cov-9.134730_pt1 | contig 96685 bp, 83 predicted proteins | sample MGYA00581733_ERZ1740072 | MGnify/ENA primary metagenome ERZ1740072 (study PRJEB43018, sample SAMN04849741) | marine metagenome | isolation source: floating plastic debris | place: Pacific Ocean | collected 2008-08-30 | study: EMG produced TPA metagenomics assembly...
GCTGGTGAAGCTGCTCCTGTTGCTATGACTGCTCCTGCAATCAACGCGTAGTTGCCTGGTTTTGTAACCTAGCCTAATTAACAAGGGCATCGATCTTCGGATCGGTGCCCTTGTTGTTTTTTAAACGGATGTATCAACTGATTTCAAGGGTCGGTTGCTATGGCCAAGGTCTGCAGGACTGCGCTCTAACCAACAACTCGACAAAGGAATTACTGATAAAAGTACTGATATGACGTCCGTCAAGGTATTAAAAAAGGAGGCCTTTAGACCTCCCTTTATGGCTGACTACATAATGGCTAGTATCTGTTTGAGCAAACTTGAAATGGTGCCTTGAGCGAGGGGACCCGTTCAAAAATTCTTAACTAGTAGGCTAGGGTCTCTAAAGTCTCTCGTAGATAGCGTCTTACTAGCTGCTCCAACGGCGTCTTATCCAGTGTGTCATTGGGCAGTTCCGACTTCCATCGCTGAAACCCAGTACTGTTGCAAATAGCGCGCTGTAGGCTTAGCCAGACATTGGCATTTTCGGAGCTAAATAGAGTAGAAGATTTAGTAGCCATAAGTTTTCCTGTGTGAGCTGAACCAACAAATATTTCAGCATTTTCTTTCTTTACGATAACGCAGCAACTTAAGACTGGTTGTGACTATAGGCACGGTTTATATCGAGTTTCACCGCTCAATAGGCATCATGAAACCACGATGTTTGATATTGCGGTTGCTAGCTAAAAACCCTCAAAGCTTGTTTGCTAGACAAACGTTTGAGGGTTTTAATTAGTCTGATTACATGATGCAAAACCTGACAGGCTTGCTAGATTCTAGGAGCGTCCTGCTAGGGTGCGTCGTTTGGTAACCATCTTGAAGGCATTAATGCGATCTCCTTCTTGCCAGTTACTAAACTTGTCAACGCCGATACCGCACTCAAAGCCAGCGGCTACCTCTTTCACATCATCGCGCATACGCTTCAGTGAATCAAGATTGCCCTCGTAGACTTGAGAACCGCCGCGCATGACTCGGATTCTGCAGTTACGGGTAACCTTGCCAGATAGAACATAACAGCCTGCAACAGCGCCCTTACGGACGGGGAAGACGGCACGAACTTCTACTTCACCTAGGTCCTCTTCAACAAGTTCAGGTTCTAGCAGACCTTCCATTGCGCCTTCGATATCTTCTAACAGCTTGTAGATGATTTCGTAGTCGCGAATATCCACACCCAGACGGTCCGCGGCCTGCTGTGCTCCTGGTGCAAGGGTCGTATTGAAGCCAATGATGACTGCTCCACTAGCCGCTGCCAGGTCGACATCAGTTTCACTAATTTCTCCCGGTGCTGCCATGAGCACACGAATTTGAACCTCATCCTGCGGTAGCTGCTGCAAGGATGCCAGAATAGCTTCTAGAGAACCTTGAACGTCTGCTTTTAGCAGGATATTGAGTTCCTTTAGCTCACCTTCTTGAGCCTGCGCTGACAGGGTATTCAGGGTGACTCGTCGAGATGCCATGGCCTGCTGTAGCCTGGACTGACGCTGGTCTGCTGCTCGATTATCGGCAACGGAACGCGCTTCTTTCTCAGATGCGAATACCTCAAACTCGTCTCCTGCTTGAGGGACGTCGTTAAGCCCTAGTACCTCGACAGCAAAGGATGGAGACGCGGCCTCAACGCGATCAAGCCGATCGTCAATCATGGCACGCACTTTACCAAAGACTGACCCGACCACCATGGAGTCTCCAATCCGGAGCGTACCATTTTGAATTAGCAGCGTTGCTACCGGTCCGCGTGCTTTGTCTAAGTTGGCTTCAATGACAGTACCTTTAGCCAGTCGATCTGGATTGGCATGTAGGTCTTCAACTTCGGCTTGGAGGAGTAGCATCTCCAGCAGTAGATCCAGATTTTCACCTGTAATCGCACTGACTGGGACCATAATGCTGTCACCGCCCCATTCTTCAGGAACCAGGCCATGTTCCATTAGTTCCTGCTTGACGCGATCGGCACTAGCCGTTTCCTTATCAATTTTGTTGATGGCGGTAACGATGGGGACCTTTGCAGCCTTGGCATGGCTGATGGCTTCAATAGTCTGGGGCCGAACACCATCGTCTGCGGCAACGACAAGGACAGCAATGTCAGTGACTCGAGTACCCCGAGCCCGCATGGCTGTGAAGGCTTCGTGACCCGGTGTGTCTAAGAACACAACCTGACGATTGTTACCGTCGTGCTCTACATCGACGTGATACGCACCAATGTGTTGCGTAATGCCGCCTGCTTCTCCGCTAGCAACTTTTGCTTCACGGATAGCATCAAGCAGTGATGTCTTACCATGGTCGACGTGACCCATGATAGTCACCACAGGAGGCCGCTGCTGTAGATTCTCCAGGTCAGCTTCATCAAGCATCTCGGTGGTTTTCTTGGCCTCAGACTCAGCTTCGGCTGTTTCCACTTCGATTTCGAAGGCTTCTGCCACCATCTTGGCAGTTGGAATGTCCAGGGTTTGGTTAATGTTGGTGGCAATACCCTTAAAGAATAGAAACTTGATGACTTCTGTTTCGGGTTCCTTGATCTCTTGAGCTAGTTCATGAACGGTTAGACCATTCGTGAGCGTAATGAGCTCTGGTTTTTCTGGGACAACTTCGACCTTGCGATCGCGGCGATTATTGCGAGATGAGCCACCACGACTGGGCATCGAGCGACTCTTCACAGTCGTTGGTTTTGCCTGAGTCTGACGAGACTTAGGCTTAGGTGGCCGCATCAAAGACATATTGATGGAGGCATTCATCGAATCTCTAGAAAGGTTACTCTCTAGTTCATCGATATCTTCTTCTACATCTAAACGCTGAGCCCGGCGCTTCTTAGTTGCGTTTTTCGCGGCTTTCTGCCGCATTTCCTCTTCTTCGCTCTCACCACGAGGTTTACCGCGCTTGGGTGGACGTGCTGGTGCTGAAGGACGACGAACATCGGGACGTCGAGGTGCGCCTACTAGAACAGGCCCTTCGTTAACCTCCTCGCTGCCAACATCGTCACTATCAGTATCGTCCGATGTGGGACTAGAAGGCTTGGGCCGCCTCACCTCAATGACAGGTTTGGGCTTTAAGCTTGGCTTTTCCTTCAGTAAAGTTGGCTTTGCTTTAGGTTCTGAGGTTTCACCGTCAGCAGATACTCGACTATCTGACCCTCCTACTCGTCTGACCGATGGCTTAGGCGTCTGAGAGCGAGATGGAGGAGAAACCAGCCTGGGCTGAATAATCTGCGGACCACTGCTATCACCTTGAGAAGCTCCATCTGAGCGAGATTGGCCAGCCGCAGGGCGAGATACCGGTTTTTGAGGTGGACGGATAGCCGGTTTAGGCCGACCTGGTCGACTGGGTGGCTGCCTTAAATTCTCTTCTCTAGAGTCACTGCCAGACTCAGGGGTCGAAGTCGCAGGGGAATTAGGTTCAGAATCCTTTGACTCAGGAGGACGAGGAGGAGACGGTTGATGACGCCGAATTTCTAAAATCTGCTGCTTACGGACCGGGCGATTAGGGGCCTTCGGTTTATTGAGCGTCGGCTTTTGTTTTGGCTTAGGCGTCGGCTTTTGCAGGGAGCGCTTGGGTTGCCCTGCTGCAGCTTCACGGATGCGCTCCGCATCTTCTCCGGTAATGGTGCTGCTATGACTCTTTACCGCAATGTCCAAACGTTCACAGATGGCCAGAATATCTTTATTGTCTAAATCTAACTCCCGAGATAACTCATATATCCTGACTTTGCCATTGTTCATCCAAATATTCCTCGCAATTGATTGAAAGAAGGTGTCACATAGACTTACTGCCCTTATCGAAACGACATTACGCTTTACCCTTGGGCATATGGGTAATACCTAATTCTATCGACGATTGGTACTAATGTGGCCGCAATATACGTTGATAAAGATGGAGAATTTAGCACCTCATACAACTCATTTTGGCTGGCTCAGCAGTTCCTGACTGAAAATTAGCACAGGTCTTAAATCTTACCTTAGCATCAACCTTTAAATACGCCTTAGCCTACCTAAGTGAATATGCTAGCTACTGAATATGCCGCTGCAATTCTTGATAGATATCGACTGGAATTGAGGCTTTAAGAGAACGTCCCAAGCGATTTTTCTTCTGGGCTGAGCTTAAACAATCAGATCTAGGACACAGATAAGCTGAACGGCCCATTCCTTCCTGCACTTGTACTTTGCCAGTGGGATAAGTGCGTACGACTCTAATTAAGCGATCGCGGTGTTGAATTTGACGACAGCTGATACAGCGCCGATAATTTTGCTGCATAAATCTTGTTTATTCTTCTTCGTATTTGGGTGCTTCACTGACAGCGTCATCTTCGTATTCAGGTGCTTCATCGGTGACGGTATTTGTCATATCTGTGTCCTGTGCAGTCTCTTCTTCCTGCTCCTGGGCCGCTGCCGCTGCTGCCGCCAGATTTGCAGCTTTGATCGCTTCCATTTGGGCTGCTAAAGCCGCTGCTGCCGCCTCTTCTTCTTGACGTTTAGCTTCTAACTGGGCGTGTATTTTTTCGTCTTCGGCTTCATAGTCATACTTTGCAGAGTCTTTAATATCGATCTTCCAGCCTGTTAGACGAGCTGCGAGACGAACATTTTGGCCCTCTTTGCCAATAGCTAAACTAAGCTGATCTTCCGGCACAAGGACATGTGCCTGACGGTCTTCTGGATTCATCAGTCGGACTTCATCCACTCGAGCTGGGCTGAGCGCATTGGCAATATAGGTAGCCGGATCAGGAGACCAGCGGATGACATCAATTTTTTCACCCCGTAGCTCATTAACAACTACCTGAATGCGAGAGCCTCTCGCACCAATACAGGCCCCTACCGGATCAACGTCCCGCTCTAGGGTATCAACAGCAATTTTGGTTCTAGGCCCCACCGAACGAGAGGGAGGATTCGCTTCCCTAGCGACTGCAACGATACGCACCACCTCGTCTTCGATTTCGGGGACTTCGTTGGAAAAAAGCTCTACTACGAGACTCGCATCTGCGCGAGATACTAAAAGCTGTGGTCCCCGATGGGAGCCTTCAGAGACCTTCTTGAGCGCAACTCGAAACGTAGCATTGGCTCGATAATTATCATTGGGTAGCTGATCCCGCTTGAGGAGTTCTGCTTCAACATCAGGCTGACCGACACCACTGCTGACGGCCATGATGACAGATTGACGCTCAAATCGTAGGACCCGCGCTTGTAAAATAGTGCCTTCTAAGTCTTGGAATTCTTCTTGGATGAGTCGTCTTTGCTGATCTCGCAGCTTTTGGGCCAGCACCTGTTTAGTTTGAATAGCGGCCATTCGACCAAAGTCTTTTTGTTCTGGTGTTACATCCAGTACAACTTCATCACCAATTTGAGCCTCGGGAGCAACTTCGACGACTTCAGCTAAGGAAATCTGATGGTCAGGGTTTTCAACAGCCTCAACAATCATTTTGCTAGACAAGACTCTAAAGCCTTCTTCTTCGGGATCTAGCTCTACGGCAAAATTTTCAAAATAGTCTTCATCAAACGGATTATTATCCATTCGGCGAGTACGGCGATAGCGCTCATAGCCTTTGAGTAGAGCATCCCGCAAAGCCTGTTCTACGGCGGAACGGGGCAAATTACGTTCCCGGCTGATACCTTCAATCATCTCTTGTAGACTGGGCAGGCTGACCATTGACATGGGCTCTCTCCTCTCTAAATAACGGGGTATGAGTAAAAGTAAAAATTGATGCAGACCCGATATCAAAACGGGATATTTGTCTGTAACTGTGGATGGGCCACCTGGGCATCAGCCATCCCATTAAGCTTCAACTTGATTGCTCAGTCGTACAGACTCTACTAGTTCAGTGGGTAAGGCAATGCGACGTCCTTTCTGACTAATGGCCAGTTTGCTTTCTGTACGTTCTAGTAAGGTGCCAATCCACGCCTTTTTACCTTTGTGAGGAGTGTGAAGGGTCACTTCAATGGCAAACCCTTTAAAGACGATAAAATCACGCTCGGTTTCAAGCTGTTCAGATACTCCAGGACTGGAGACTTCAAGCATATAGGCATCGGGAAGGATGTTGGATGCTTCCAACCCTTCATCTAGGGCAATGCTCATGCGTTCACAGTCATCAAGACTGGTGTCGGTTTGACTGAGATTGCGGACATCAATGCGTAGAATCGGCGGACTATAGTTGGTCTGAAAAACCGCGCCCACCACTTCTAACCCCAAGTCAGTGGCAATGGGGGTGGCTATTTCGAGTACCTGTGGAATAACAGGATGAGCCATGAAAATACGTGCAAATTAACCAAATAAAAAGTGGGCCTTGACGTCCCACTTCTCACACAATCATTCTTGAACTGGGGCAGTAAGTGTCTAAAAAAAAGACAGAGCTAGCCAGTACAAGACGGCAGGCTTTTACTGCGTTACACAGTTTAGCGTGTTTTTCTCTGATTTGATTCAATACCTGTGGCTTGAAAAAGTTCTGCAACGGTGGCGCAATGGGTGTCCATGCCGAAGCTGGCAGGGGTCAAAGGATTTTGATAAGTAAAATGACGATACTTTAAACAAAACCTGTCCCAGTCTTCCATACGCACCTTAAAAAGCTTGATAAAGAAGTCTATGAGTCCTTGGGATAGGGGAATGCGAAAATAGATGGAACGACCCAAATAGCGACTGACGGCGGTGACTGCATCATTGACGCTCAGGGCTGGGTTACCCAAAACGAGCTCGCGTGACTCGCCTGATTTGGGTGCATGATCGACAAGATGGGTGACTACTGTGGCGACATCTTGAGCATGGATAAAATGTAGGGTGCCATCGGCACTAAAAAATCGGATTAGATCGATCCACTTGGTAACTTCTGAAAGTCCGCTGGAAATGTGGGAGTAAGGCTTATCGGTGTCGCCACCAAAAACGAGTGTGGGAAATAGGGTAGTGATTTTTGGGAAAATTGCCAGATCCTTGAGCTTTTGGTGGCACTCATGCTTGCTACGGATGTAGTCAAACGATACTTGGCCCGCCACCTCTAAGGGCTGATTTTGGCGGTCTAAAATACTGGCGGTTGAAAAATAGAGAACCTGCTGAATTCTATCTGGATCCAGTAGGTTCATGAGCTTTAGATTAGCTGTGACATTGATGTCGTAGATAGCGGGCGCTCCTCCCCAAGAAGTTGCAATCAGGATAGCGCTATCCATAGTGCCTAGTAGATCTGCAAACTCGTCAACTGTGCGGATATCACCCTGCAATATCTTGACTCTGGGGCAGTCTGAGACATTAAGCTGCAGTTTATCTGGATTTCGCAGCAGTAGGAAGAGCTCGTGGTCAGTATGCTCAAGCAAACGCTCAACAACATAATGGCCGATACAACCGCTAGCACCGGTAATAAAAATTCTCTGAGGTGACGGTTTGATGACTGGTGCCAGATGACTCACGGGGGATATTGGGCGGAATATGACTACCCATCTCCAGAGCTGCAGGGTTCCCCTGAGATCGGGCATAGCAACCGACGGATGCATCGAGCGGTCGCCAGTCAGGTTAGCTGCTGTAACTAAAGGCTTGTTGGGATATGCATTGCCCTAACTACCGTGACAGAAGCTATGAGTCTGCAGCTTAAGATATGGTTTCAGTCTCTATACTATTACCTTGAGTAGCAGTTATGACAGCTGGTGTGACGGCTCTATAATCGTGTGTTCTGGCCTGCAGTCTTGGCGTAAGGACTGCAGGCTCTCAGGCTTACTAGGCAGGAATGGCCATCAATTCTTCGAGCTTTTTAGCGGTTTCAAAGAAGTGGGCTGCATTCTCTTCGGGGGTGCCTGGAAGGATGCCATGCCCCAGATTGAGAATATGCCCTCCCCGACCGGCTTTGCGCACAGTATCGAGAATGCGATCGCGAATAAAGTCCTTGGAGCCAAACAGCACACCTGGGTCAACATTTCCCTGAACGATCCGATCGGGACCGAGACGACGACGGGCATCAGCCATATCGACTGTCCAATCAACGCTGATAATATCAACGCCAGACTCACCCATTAGCTCAAGCACACCGGCACTGCCGCTGATATAGAGAATGAGAGGCGTATCGGGGTGAGTTTCTTTGACCTGACGTACCACCTGCTGCTGATAGGGAAGCGCAAACGTACGATAGTCCTCGGGACTGAGCTGACCCGCCCAGGAGTCGAACAGCTGGACAATCTGAGCCCCGCAGTCAATCTGGTAGCGCACATAGGCGGCAATCCCGTCGGCTATGTGGCTTAGTAACTGGTGCAGCATTTTCGGCTCAGAGAATGCCATTCCTTTAATTACGGAATAGTTCTTAGAGCTTTTCCCCTCGATGGCATAGGCTGCTAGCGTCCAAGGAGAGCCCACAAATCCCAGGACTGTAGAAGCGTTGCCTACTTCATTACGAAGCGTGGTCAAAATCTTTTTGATGAAGGGTAAATCTTCTTCTGGATTCAGCGGACGCAGGGCATCAATTTGAGCCTGGGTACGAATAGCGGGCTCAATCATCGGTCCCTTGCTTTCCACAATGTCGAAGGGAATGCCCATACCTGGCAGCGGGGTCAAAATGTCTGAAAACATAATCACACCGTCGGGGCGAAATGCACGCCAGGGCTGTAGTGAAATTTCAATGGCAAGGTCGGGATTTTCAGAGCGCTCACGGAAAGACGGATACTTCTCTCGCAAATCACGGTATATCTTCATGTATCGACCCGCCTGACGCATCATCCAGACCGGGGGACGATCCAAGATTTCGCCCTTGGCGGCTCTCAACAGGTAGGGCGTTTGATCAGGTTGGGTCATCGAAATCTCACCACGGACTAAGTTTTTATTGGCATCTGCTAGCTTATCATTGTGAATTGCTCTCAATGACTTGAGACAGTTGACTTACGTGGGTTTTGAGCTATTGGTAAGGGGTTTTTAACACGACCGTCGCGGCGTAAACTTAAAGTCAGATAACGAATTGTGGCCGCTTGTGTCGCTTTATTCAGTCCTACTCATGCAGAATGTGAACTTTTTTAAAAAGCAGGGGGGCCGGTGGTTTTCCCAACGTACAACCCACTATCTCAAAGCCGGAGGCTCCAAGGCCGGAAAATCTGATTTAGAAGTCACTTATATAGAGCCTGCTGAGGCCGACGTAGTACGGCTATGCGATATCGCAAATGCTCCTGGTGCGAACGCTTTGGGTGGTCTGCGCATCGTGCAGAAAAGTACTCTCATCGGGGGAGATACCCGGACACAATCAACGGTGATAGCCGCGATCGCAGCGGATGAGTATTCGGGGAATCTACTGCGACAAATCGAGGGTCAAACCATTGCTCAGGTCAGCCAGTATCGATTTGAGAATGATGTGCTGACGATTACCACCGAAGCCAACGGTGTGCGGGCCGAAGAACGATGGTGGTTTATTACCGATAATCTACGCATGCGCACCAATGTTTTGAGCGATGATAGCGGTCAAATTATGGCGTCCTTTTGCTCAGAAATTCGATTAGGTGATGTTAAATCCTAACCAAGCTACTCAGAGAGCCTGCGACGAGGCGTTGGTCTAAAGGGTTGAATAGGCGATGGGGCAGACATGACCGGTAGCCGGAGCGGTGTTAGCGTCTGATTGCGCCTTTTAGAGGGATTGGGTAATTCAAAACGGCTGCTGCTGAAGTGCTCAAAGGAATTAGGTGACGGGTATTGGGTGCTTCTATGCAGCTGCCCAGCCTGATAGACCTCTACAAGCGTATTAATGGGTGCTACTGGAAAAGATTCAATAAAGGCACCGGACATATCACTGCTGTCCGAGAAGGAACTTTCGTTTTGTCCGAGCTGGCTGGCAGTAGCCGGTTGAGAAGCGTTATCAGCTCTGTGCCTGGCTGCGGCTGTAGCCGGGGCCGCTAGGCTGCTGGTGGATAAATGGATGGGCGAGCCTATGTGGGATGCGATCGCTTGTTCAAAACCAGAAGTAAAGTGACGCACTGGCTGACCACGCCGCTGCCAAATAGACAAAATGTGGTCAACAGAAATAAGTTTGTACCTTCCCTGATAGACAGCCTCAATAATGGCGTCTCGAATCCAGGGGGCTCGATAGTGATTGAGCCAGTGGAGAACCTGGCTTTCAGGGCTGTAGCTGTTTAACTCCAGGCAAAAAGACTTGATTAACGTAATGGCCTGCTGTGCTTCTCGTCCTACATCTACTGCCATCATGGGAAGTTACCTGTAAGCCTAATCTATTAGTTAATTCATGACGGGTGCCACCGTTTCCTCATACTTTTTAGAAACAATATGCACGGTTTTATTAAGTACAAATATGTCTTGGGCTGTCAGTCCAATATTTAATGCTGCGGCTGCGTTCAACCTACTAAATCTTGATATTGCTCTGGAGCTGGGTTAATGAAACCTGAATAGATAGCAATAACCTATCTAAGTTCTAGACTTCCCAGAAATCCAGGATTTGCTTACGGCAGGCTATCAATCGCTGATACCTTAGCGCCGTTCTAAAACGCCACCATCAACCTGCCGAATATTGTCACTATCAAAGGGACTGCCCCTACCCAGCCAGTTAAAATCGCTGAGCCTAAATCCAATTGATCCGGTCGATTGAGTCGGACTGTAGCGAACCACTAGCCCATAGGTACGGCGGCTGTATTCACCAATTATTTCAGTATTGATTTCTTCGCCTGTTTCAATATTGATTGAGGTCTGAAATCCCAGCAAAATAGGGCCTACAATTTGCTGGACTAGACCAAAAGTAAGGATCTGGTCATCAACGTTGCGATCAAATAAAAAGGGCGAATTATTGCCAGATATCAATTCCTGGTAGTAGCCAATGTTGAAGCGAGTGTAGTCAAAGAAATCTTTAGAGAGATGACCGATCTGACCATCCAAGCGAATATCACCCGCTAAGACCTCTTGAAAGTCACCACTGGTGTAATAAGAGCCAACGCCAAATAGCCCGACCGTAAGATTTAAAAAAGGGACCACAGGAGCAGGCGTGTAGCGTAATCCTTCGGTTCGAGTGGCGGGTAGGGGGGTGCCTTGCCATAAATTAAACCCTTTGCTGAGACGGGCACTGCTTTGAAACCGTCCCAAGGTAACTAGATCGTCACCCCCCAAGGGTCCATCGAGCAGGTCGGTCCGGTCCGTTTTGGCTGTAACTAGCTGCCCCCCTACCTGATAGGTCAACCCTAGACCGCGACCATCTAGATTAATGACGGGTGAGAGCAAAACTGAACCGAGGCTAGAGCGAACGTCTTGAAAACCAAGGCTGCCGTTAAATAACCGATCGCGATAGCTATATTCATTCACCAAAAGATGATCTCCGACCAGGTAACGGTTGCGAATGCTGCCGCGTAGGTTGTTTTCTACGTCGTCGAGGTCAAAACTGGTGAGAGTCGCGCTGGCTGATACGGTAGACCGCGGGCTGAGCCGAGTATCAAAATCGGCTTCCAATCCAAATACATCTGAATCAGTTGCTCCTTGGTCGAGTGCACGTTCTACGAAGTACTGGGGGGTGATACTGAGGCTGGTAGATTCATTTCTGACAATGGGGAACTCGCTTTCTACGAAAACGCCACCGCGATCGCGCGAGTCGCTGTTGATGTTAATCAAGAAAGGATTCACCTGATTAGAGTCAACGGCCCCTCGGTTCAGTACGTATCGAGACTTTAAAATCGGTAGCGAAAACCCCTGGTCAAAGACCAGTCTGGGGTCTTCTGTTGTGAGCAGGTCGGCGGTTGGCGATAGTGTCACCAACGTTAATCGGTCTGTCCGAAACTCTAGCTCCGGAGGTGAGAATGGGTCGTTAGTAAGCCTGACGTCCTCCGCAACCCAGCTTTCTGAATCAAAATTGACTCGTGCTGCTTCAAAGCGCAGTCGTCTCACCCCACCTGATGTCTCTGGCAGTTCAGCACTGACCCTAGAGTTAATCTGCAGACCACCTGATGAGGTAACATTGCTCAGCTCCTGGTCGGGATTAAGCGGGTCAAAAACAGAGCGACTGGTGAGCGGTCCTTCAAAAGGGGCAGAAAAGTCATCTTCAAGACCCGGCAAAAATAGCTCGCCCCGAGTTTCAAACAGTGTGCCTTCTTCTTGGAGCAAGCTATATTCAGCACGCTCACCCCGCACTTCCTGCTCGCCTCGGGTCAAAATGACATTGCCTTCTGCCAAGACGTAGCGATTGACTAAATTAATCCACAGTTCATCGGCTAACAAAAAAGCATTATTAAGCTTAAAAACGGCGTTGCCCCGTGCGGTAACCACCTGTCTGTTGGCATCAAATACCTGTGTGTCAGCTGTAACTTCCAACTGAGAGGGGTCTAGAGGCGTGATGCCGTTTTCGGCTGGCGGACTGATGGGAGTAGTGCCAGGTTCACCCTCTGGAGTGGCGGAGTCTGCGTTATTTTCTAAAGCGTCGGGGAGAGCGTCTGATGGGGGGGGCTCTACCTCGTCGACGCTATCTGGGTCGACTGCGTCAGGATCAATATTAGCGGGCGTTTGCTCTAAATTATCTGAATCGAGCTGAGATTCTAAAGCTGGTATATCAAGACTTTCAACCGTATCGGTCGGCTCTAAGTCCTGTGCTTCATCAACAAGCTTATTGATCGCGTCACGGGTGTTCTCATCGACGGTTGTAGGTAATGTCGGAGATGAATTCGTTTGCTCAGGTAGAGGTGGAAGCTGAGCAAGATCCGCAAGATTAGGGCTAAAGATATCCCTAGTATCTAAGGCAGACAGTTGCCTAGACGGGATCAAACTAACTAGAGAAAAAGACGGCTCTAAAGGACGACGGGTTTGAGGGCTGGGATAATGGCCTGTTAGTAGGGCAGGAGCCTCTTGGTGAATAATTTGGAGATCGGCTGCGGTTCTAGTGACAACGAGTTGCTGGGTTGGGAATGGTTCAGGAGGTAAATCGATGGGGGCCATAGAAATCATTAAAAACGGCCAGTGGTCAGCGAACGACTGCTAACCCTCATGAACACAAGCGTATATGCAGTATTGAACACACTTATAGAGGCATAGAAGCCTCTGAGTACGTTGAATGGCGGTCTATCAATGTGACACCTTGACGCTCCAAAAATCAGGACATTCGATGGGCCCCTTTGTAAAAAACTAATTTGCATTAAAAACTCCTTAGCTAAGCTAGCCAAGGAGCTTCATCAAAATTCATTGGAACTCTTTTGGGCCTAGCAGGAATTATTCCATATCTTGGCGACCAGGATTTCGAGCCGGGTCACCGTTGAGAAAGCCAAAGATGAACAGACCTACGAAAAAGGCAACAGTCAGATATACAACGATCTTTAAAGTCAGCATCGCGAGTCTCCAAGGACAGACACTTAAAATTATATAAAAGCTATTCTATCGCAACATTGAATTCATATTTCTAATCGACCGCCATCATAGCAACGCCGCTGACCATGATGGCGGCTCCTAGTAAGCGCTCTCGTATACCGGTTTCATCAAAAAGAATATAGCCAAAGCCTACAGAAATAAGAGCACTCATCCGTTTAACTGCAATCACCTGGGCAACCGGAGCCATGGTCAATGCGGCAAACTGTAGCGAGACGCCGATGGCAATAAATAGACCCGCTAGCCCGACAAATTTTGCCTGTGCCCTCAGTAGGGAGAAGATGGTTTGATAGCCATTCTGGGCAATACGCCGTGCGACAAATGGCACCATACCGATGGCAATGGTGGCAAAGAGCGATGTCCCCCAAAACAGCGCGGATGAGTTGAGGGTACCGACCTTGTCAAAATTTGATGTGATGCTCCAAATGAAGGCTACACCTACCATGGTGCGACTACCAGGATTCGTTGCGATCGCTCGTAGCGGTGCGAGGGTGAGCCCTTGACTTGGCTGCAAATTGAGCACGTAGGAGCCAAAGATCAGCAGTATGACACCCACTGTATCTAGCCCGGTGGGCCATTCTCCAACAATGATAGGTGATGTAACCAGTAGAAATAATGGGGTGAGGGTGACTAGGGGTACCGTCAATGAAAGGTCTGCAGTTTTAATGGCACGAAAGTAAAGTGTAAAGGCCAAGATATTGAGACTGCCCCCGACTAAAATGGCTTTACCATAGTCAGGCCCGAGGCTAGGTATGCCTTCGGTAGCTAGCATGAAGCTACCCATCAGGCAGGCTCCAACTAGACTAAAGCCTAAGAGAACAGAGTATTCATCAAGGGATTTGAGGGCTTGCTTACCGGTTGCGTCTTTGAGGGCTTCGCATAGGGCGGTACCACTGGAGAGTAGGAGCCAGAGCATCTAGGCTCCACAGCAGCGGTCAATACCGAGGCTATCGAGTAATAAATCTCCAACGGCATTTGCTACGGCAAACTCGCTGTAAAAGCTCTTAGAAAAATCAAACGCTTGCATCTCGGTCAAAATGGCCATAACGAGAGGGATTAGCTCGTTTTCGCCCTCCATTCGCTGGCGCACAAAAACTTGAGAAGCGCGTTGGGCGATGTCTTGATTGACAGCTTCTGGCAAAAACTCGGTATCGAGCCACTGCTGCAGCGATGCTTTGAGCCATTCACCCTCTTGCTCTGGATTTTTAGAGGGCGGTAGCGTGACAGATTCAATCGGTTCAGTCATGGCAAAGGCTGCGTCAAGAACTAGGCGTTTTGGTTTCTCGGTTCTTTTAGGGTAAGTTTTTTTAGGCTACGGTAGGAGAAGGGTTTGAAGAATGTAACGGGCGAGTCCCTTTGTTGCAGCTGCTATGGCTTACTCGATTCCCCATATTTTGCAGTGCTACGCCCGAGGCTATTTTTTAATGGCAGATAGCGACTGCCAAACGCTGAATTGGTATTCTAGTCGCAAACGTGCGTTAATTCCTCTAGACGATCGGTTTCGCTACCCTAAGTCACTGCGTCGGGTTCTGAATCAGAATCGGTTTGAGGTTGCGTTTAACCGAGATTTTGAGGGTGTGGTTGAAGGCTGTGCGGCGCGTGAAACGACATGGATTTCAGATGAGCTCAAGGCGATCTATCGCATGCTGCATCGGGCTGGCCATGCCCATAGTTTTGAGGCATGGCAGGGAGATCGTCTTGCGGGAGGGATTTTAGGAATTGTGCTCGGTGGTGCCTTTGTTGGGGAGTCGATGTTTTTTACGATTCCTGATGGCTCTAAGGTGGCCATGGTCAAGCTGGTGGAATGGCTGCGATCGCAAAACTTTCTGCTCTTCGATGCCCAAATGATGAACCCCCACCTAGAGCGCTTTGGTGCCTATGTAGTCGAAAGGGAAGCCTACGAAAATATCCTGTACCAGGCGCTTCAGCGGCCCTGTCAGTTTCTACCTGCGACAGCTGCCCCAACCAAAAAAAGAATCCTTTATCCGCGACAATGGAGCGCAGATGGTAAGGAGTAGGCCGAGTGGAGACAATTCCTGATATTAGCCCTGGTTTTGTTATTGTCAGTTTTCTAGCCTCGTTTGTAGCCTGCTTTTTTTCCAGCTTGGCGGGGGGCGGTGCGGGGCTTATTTTGCTACCGATTCTTCTGCTGTTAGGCTTGCCCTTTGTCAATGCGCTGGCCTGTCACAAACTGGCGGTGGGGTTTATCGGTCTAGGCAGTGGCTATCGCTACAGTAAAGCTGGACTGGTTGACTGGCGAATATTTTGGTGGACAGGGCTGACCGGAGTGCCGTTTGTAATTTTGGGTACTCGCTTTGCCAGCCAGCTGTCTGGAGCCACCATGCGACCAATTTTGGGAGTGGTCATTTGCATCATGGTAGGTGTGGCTTTTTTTCGTAAAAGCCACCATCTGCAGCATCGGCCCAGAGCTATGACCCGTCAGCTGTGGATATTAGCTTCACTGATGCTGGTCCCTATGGCTTTTTACAGTGGCTGGGTGAGTGCGGGTGCAGGCATTTTTACCACCTATCTGTATCTGCAATTTTTTCGCTATGACCAGCTCCATGCCACTGCGATGACTCTATCGGCCAATGGAATTTTCTGGAACATGGTTGGAGCGGCGTCCCATGTGTTTCTAGGGCATACCGTATGGGTGCTGGCTCCGGGACTAGTGGGTGGAGCGCTGCTAGGGAGCTACTGTGGTGCCAGTCTCGGTATCCAAAAAGGGAACAGGTTTTTGCGGGTAATCTTTTTGACGTCGGCGCTGATTACAGGAGTCTTGCTGTTGAGATAGCCGTTGGGAGTTCGCCAACAAAATGAACAGAATGGATTCCCTTGGAGACAGTTTATGCATCTGCTCTTGATGTAACAAACAATGAAGTCTTCGACTGGTGAAGTATGTCGATGGTATGGGATCTAGGCTTATGAGCAAAAATCTGGGACCGGTGTTAGATAGCATTTAATCTATCCACTCCCTTAGCTCTTCCTCCGACGCCATGACTGCCGAACACAACCGATTACAAGCGGATCCTAAGACTTGGAAAAACTGGGGTCCCTATTTGAGTGAGCGTCAGTGGGGAACGGTTCGAGAGGACTATAGCGCGACCGGTGAAGTCTGGAATTATTTCTCCCATGACCAGTCCCACAAGCGGGCCTACCGCTGGGGTGAAGATGGCCTGTTAGGAATTTCGGATACCCAGCAGCGGCTGTGTTTTGCATTGGCTCTGTGGAACGGGGAAGACCCGGTACTCAAAGAGCGCTTGTTTGGACTAACGGGCAATCAGGGCAACCACGGCGAAGACGTCAAAGAGTACTACTTTTATTTGGATAGTACGCCCACCCATTCCTATATGAAGGCGCTCTATAAATATTCTCAGGCAGCCTATCCCTACCGTGAGCTAGTTGAGGAGAATCGGCGGCGCGATCGCAACGCCCTAGAATACGAACTGCTCGATACAGGCGTCTTTGACGACAATCGCTACTTTGATGTCTTGATTGAATACGCCAAGGCTGATCCCGAAGATATCCTGATTCAAATTACCGTTACCAACCGAGGTCCGGATACTAAATCCCTTACGGTTTTACCGACGCTATGGTTTCGTAACACCTGGAGCTGGGAAGAAAACGCAGAAAAACCGCTGCTGAAGCTGTCAGACACTCAGCCGGATTTTAGGACAATAGAGACCTCCCACCCAGAGATTGGGACGCGCTGGCTCTACTGTCAAAATACTGGAACAGCAAACGATAGCCCCGTTTTGTTGACTGAAAATGAAACCAATTACCAGGCGGTCTTTAACGTTGCTAATACAACTCCCCATGTCAAAGACGCGTTTCATCGCTATGTGATTCAGGGGGAAACGGCGGCGGTAAACCCTGACATGACCGGCACCAAAGCCGCGATTCACTACACCCTGACCCTAGCACCGGGCGAAGCGCAAACTATCTCCCTACGCCTCAGCGATCGTGCTCAGCTAACCCATCCTTTAGACGAGTCGTTTGCTACGACTTTGAGCACGCGTCAGCAGGAGGCTGATGCCTTTTATCAAAAGATTTCTCCTTTTTCGATGAGTGCCGAGGAGCGGGCCATTCAGCGGCAGGCATTTGCCGGACTGCTGTGGACCAAACAGTACTACTACTTTGATGTCCATCGCTGGTTTGAGGGCGACTCAACAGCGCCTGCGCCCCCAGACAGCCGCCAGCGCAATAAAGAGTGGCGGCATCTGGATGCCAACGATATTATCTCCATGCCAGACAAGTGGGAGTATCCTTGGTTTGCCGCATGGGATACAGCCTTCCACTGTCTTCCTTTAGCGATGATAGACCCGGAGTTTGCCAAGTACCAGCTGGATATTATGACGCGGGAGTGGTACATGCACCCCAACGGTCAGATTCCCGCCTATGAGTGGGCCTTTGGCGATGTGAATCCGCCAGTGCATGCCTGGGCCACATGGCGTGTGTATAAGATTGAGCAAAAGATGACGGGGAAGTGCGATCGCACCTTCCTGGAGCGCGTTTTCCAAAAGCTCCTGCTCAACTTCACCTGGTGGGTCAATCGCAAAGACGCCGAAGGAAATAATGTCTTTGAAGGCGGTTTTTTGGGACTAGACAATATCGGCGCGTTTGATCGTAGTTCAGATCTACCTGCGGGTGGCCACCTCGAACAGTCCGACGGCACCAGCTGGATGGCCATGTACTGTCTCAATATGCTCACCATCGCCCTAGAGCTGGCCAAAGAAAACTCGGTCTATGAAGACATGGCCACCAAATTCTTTGAGCACTTCATCTACATCGCCGATGCCATGACCCATATCGGCCATGAACGCACCCAGCTGTGGGATGACGAAGATGGCTTTTTTTACGATGTACTGCACTTTCCCGACGGCAGCCGCCAGCGGCTAAAGGTACGCTCCATGGTGGGGCTGATTCCTCTCTATGCCGTTATGACCTTAGAGCCCGAGCTGCTAGAGCAGGTGCCCAACTTTAAAAAACGGATGGACTGGTTTATCCAGAATCGCCCAGACCTTAAAAAGAACGTCGCCTGTATGGAAACTCAGGGAGCCGGTGCCCGTCGCATGTTGGCCATCTGCTACGCCAGTTTAGGTGACGTCAACTCCAGCGACCAGCTGCGCCGCATTCTCACCAAGCTGCTAGACGAAAACGAATTTTTCAGCCCCTACGGTATTCGAGCCTTATCTCGCTATCATGCCGAGCACCCGTATGTTTTCCGGGCCGACGGCGAAGATTTTCGGGTCAGCTATGAACCTGCAGAATCTAGTAGCGGTTTGTTCGGTGGTAATTCCAACTGGCGTGGTCCCATTTGGTTTCCGGTCAACTATTTGCTAATCGAGTCGCTGCAAAAGTTTCACCACTACTTAGGCGATGACTTTAAGGTTGAATGCCCCACCGGTTCAGGTCGCTGGATGAACTTATGGGAAGTCGCCGCCGAAATTTCCCAACGGCTGACGCGCATTTTTCTCCCCGATGAGCAAGGAAAGCGCCCCGTTTACGGCAGCTTATCCACATTCCAGCAAGATCCCCACTGGCAGAACTACATTCTTTTTCATGAATACTTCCATGGGGACAATGGAGCTGGTATCGGTGCCAGCCATCAAACCGGCTGGACGGGGCTAGTGGCTAAGCTGATTCAGCAGCAGAGCGAGTATGGAGAATAGCCTCCATATAAGAAGCCCCCATGAACGCTAAGGCTCATGAGGGCTTCGGCTTAGATATAAAATGGAATTCAATAAAGCGTTCTTCTATGATTCAACATTACGCTGATGTGCTTTGCATAGGAGCCCCAAAGCGATAACTCTACGGTCTCCTTACAGGACTATCAAGTTTTCTGCCCTTGTGCTGACGATCACAGCAGTACCCCAGTCGGTGGGCGCAGGTCAGCATCAGACTCTGTTGTTGGCAAGAGATTTGCGATCGCATCCCTCATCTCAGCCACAAAAACCATTCGTTAAGTTAACTAGATGTAGCGCTAAAAATCGGCTAACCTTAACCCAGACTCTACAGCTGGTGGTTTTCCGAAAGCTTTGAACCACAGAAGTCATAGAGTATACTTGTACTAAAAGCGGGCGCGGTTTATGTCCTTTGTTGGTCTGCATATCCACAGTGATTACAGCTTGCTCGACGGTGCCAGCCAGCTTGAGCCGTTAGCGGCTAAAGCAGTCGAAATGGGTATGCCCGCCATCGCCCTCACCGACCACGGTGTCATGTACGGGGCCATTGAGCTAATAAAAACCTGTAAAAAAGCAGGCATCAAGCCCATCATTGGCAATGAGATGTACCTGATCAATGGGGACATCACCAAGCAAGAAAAACGCCCCCGCTACCACCAGGTTATCCTGGCCAAAAATACCCAGGGCTATAAGAACCTCGTTAAGCTCACCACAAAGTCACATTTAGACGGTGTCCAAGGTCGCGGCATTTTTTCCCGTCCCTGCATCAATAAAGAACTGCTAGAGCAGTATCACGAAGGGCTCATCGTTACTAGCGCCTGTCTCGGTGGTGAAATTCCCCAGGCGATTATGCAAAATCGTCTCGATGTGGCCTATCGTGTTGCCAAATGGTACCAAGACCTCTTTGGTGAAGACTACTATTTAGAAATTCAAGACCATGGTTCGCCCGAAGACCGCATCGTCAATGTGGAAATCGTTCGCATTGCCCGCGAACTGGATATCAAAATTATCGCTACCAATGACTCTCACTTTATTTCCTGTGTAGATGTCGAAGCTCACGACGCACTGCAGTGTATCCAAACTGGCAAGCTTGTTACCGAAAACAAACGTCTGCGCTATAGCGGCACCGAATACCTTAAGTCTGCTGATGAAATGCGTCGCCTTTTCCGCGACCACCTGCCCCAGGATGTAATCGACGAAGCCGTTGCTAACACCCTAGAAGTGGCAGAAAAAATTGAAGAGTACGACATTCTAGGCAACCCTCAAATTCCTAACTTTCCTGTGCCTGAAGGTCATACCGGTGAGACCTATATGGCCAAGGTATCCCGCGATGGTCTGCTTGAGCGACTAAATCTTACTTCTTACGATGAAGCCCCTCCGGCATACCAGGCTCGTCTGGAATACGAAATCCAGATGATGCACCAGATGGGGTTTGCCACTTACTTTCTAGTGGTGTGGGACTACATCAAATTTGCTCGTGATACCAAAATTCCGGTGGGGCCAGGTCGAGGCTCGGCGGCAGGTTCGCTAGTGGCCTACTGTATGGGGATTACCAATATCGATCCGGTGCATCATGGTCTGCTATTTGAGCGATTCCTGAATCCTGAGCGTAAATCCATGCCTGACGTGGATACCGACTTCTGTATCGAAAAGCGCGAGAAGGTAATCGAATACGTCACTGAAAAGTACGGTAAGGATCATGTGGCCCAGATCATCACCTTTAACCGCATGACCTCTAAGGCGGTGCTTAAAGATGTGGCCCGCGTGTTGGATATTCCCTACGGCGAGTCCGACAAAATGGCGAAGATGATCCCGGTGGCTAGAGGCAAACCCGCCAAGCTCAAGGTGATGATCGACCCTGAGAAAACGCCTGAGAAAGCGTTTCAAGAAAAGTATGAAAGTGGGGATTTGGTGCCAGGAACGGCAGTTACCTACCGCCGCTGGCTGGATATGGCCATCACTATCGAAGGCACGAACAAAACCTTTGGTATGCACGCTGCTGGGGTGGTGATTTCAGCCAAGCCGCTAGATGAACTGGTGCCGCTACAGCGCAATAACGACGGTGCTGTCATCACCCAGTACTACATGGAAGATGTAGAGGCAGTGGGTCTATTAAAGATGGACTTCTTGGGACTGCGTAACCTCACCATGATCCAAAAGGCAGTGGACTATGTGGAGCAGACCCGTGGTAAGACCCTAGATATGGATAAGGTGGCTTACAACGATCCAGAAACCTATAAGCTGCTCAGTCGGGGGGAATTGGGCGGAGTATTCCAGCTGGAATCTTCGGGGATGCGCCAGATTGTGCGCGATCTAAAACCCGACGGTTTGGATGATATTTCGTCGGTGCTGGCTCTATATCGACCTGGTCCACTGGATGCTGGGCTGATTCCTAAATTTATCAACCGTAAGCATGGTCGTGAGCAGATTGATTACCCCCACGAGCTGATCCAGCCGATTTTAGAAGAAACCTACGGCATCATGATCTTCCAGGAGCAGATTATGAAAATCGCCCAGGATATGGCGGGCTATTCCTTGGGTGAAGCGGACCTGCTGCGTCGGGCCATGGGTAAGAAAAAGCAGTCGGCCATGGACATGCACCGGGGTAAATTTATTGAGGGTTCGGTAGCAAATGGAGTGCCCCAAAAGACGGTCGAAGCCCTCTGGGATCAGATGGTTAACTTCGCGCAATATTGCTTTAATAAGAGTCATTCAATGGCCTATGGCTATGTTACCTATCAGACGGCATATCTGAAGGCCAACTATCCGGTTGAGTATATGGCGGCGCTGCTGACGGCCATCAGCGGTGATCAGGACAAGGTGCAGATGCATATTGCTAACTGCGTCAGCATGGGAATTGAGGTGCTGCCGCCGGATGTGAACCGTTCAGGGGTGGACTTTACGCCGGAAAACAACTGCATTTTGTTTGGTCTGTCGGCGGTGCGAAATGTGGGTTTGGGCGCAATTGAAACGCTGATTCAGAGTCGTACGGAGGATGGGCCGTTTACGTCGCTGCCTGAGCTTTGCGATCGCATCGATCTCCGCGCCGTCAACCGTCGTGCTCTAGAAGCCCTGATTCACTCCGGTGCCCTTGACGGTCTCAACAACAACCGCCGCCAGCTCTTCTCCGATTTAGAATTCGTCGTTGACTGGGCTCAATCCCGCGCTAAGGATAGAGAAATTGGCCAAGGCAATATCTTTGACATGATGCTGGGCGGTGGCGATACAGCTGCGACTCCTGCTGAAAAGACCAATCACGCTGGTGCTTACGAAGCAGCTCCCAAAGCTCCCCCCATGGAAGATTACGATCCCCAAGAGCGACTGCGCCTAGAAAAAGAGCTGCTAGGGTTCTATATCTCCGACCATCCCCTCAAGTCAGTGCAACGTCCGGCGCGAATTTTAGCCCCTATCAGCCTAGCCGAGCTGTCCGAGCAGCCTGAAAAACTGACGCTTAGCGCTATTGTCATGATCAGTGCTATGAAACCCATCACCACCAAAAAGGGTGACAGCATGGCAATTCTGCAGATCGAAGACCTCAGCGGTCAGGCCGAAGCTGTCGTTTTTCCTCGATCCTATGCGCGTATCGGTATGCATATTAAAGCCGATGCTCGATTAATGATTTGGGGTAAGGTTGACCGTCGAGACGATCGGGTTCAACTCATCGTTGATGATGCAGAACCCATTGAGGATGTACGACTAGTGACCGTAGAGCTACCTCCATCTATCGCAGGTGATATCGTGCAGCAAAATCGTCTGCGCAATGTCATTCAAAATCAACAGGGTGAGGACAAACGTGAAGCAAAAATCCCGGTGGTTGCGATGATTACCTACCAGGGACATCGTCAAGTCGTCCGTTTGGGGGCTCAATTTCGGGTCAAAGATCCTGATGAAGCGGTTTCCGCGCTTAAAGCCGCCGACTTTAAAGCGAAGACGGCTCCCCTTGTCAGTGCTTAAAAGACTCGTAGATCGTGCAATCAGGTGAGCGAGTGAAATCTATAGTCTGGAATACAGATTCTCCGCGCTGAAGCCACCGCTGACACGATATTTAATCCGGGGCATTGCTGATCCTTGGGATGGTTGTATCTGCAAACCGCTGACACGTGGCATTTCTAACAGATCGGAGCATCCCTTAGAATCAGCACGGCTAATTCGGAACGTTACCTGTGCCTGTCAACACTTAATTTTTATCACTGTCTGACGGAGAGTGTCAGACTCTACGGCACACTGGCCCATATGGGATTAAGGACTGATTGATGGAACTAGATTACAGAATCGCTTTGCGCTGCGCCCATCTATCCAATGAGGTTTATAGAGCCTTTAACGATGAGCTTCGCTTTAGTATGCGTCCTGCTCTAACGCCCAAGCTCTTTGATGTCAGACGCACCGATACACAGGTTGCTTTGTTAGAAGATCCTGAGACCCAATGTGGATACATCGTTTTTCGAGGCAGCGATGCAGACCGTGACTGGCTAACAAATTTGGATTTTTCTCGTTGGAATGCAGTGACAGATGCTGTTTTAGATGACAAACAGCTAGATTATCCAGACGTTTATGGTGAATCTAAGTCCGGTGTCAAAATGCACACAGGGTTTACCAAGGCTTATCTGGCCGTTCGCTCTGAAATTCATGGAGTTGTTCGGCAAAGTTCGATGACACGTTGGATCATGACCGGACATAGCCTGGGGGGAGCCTTGGCAAAGCTGTGTGCCGTAGATTTGCAGTACAACTTTGCCCCCAAAATTTCGGTTGAGACCTACGCATTTGGCGCACCTCGCGTTGGCAACAATGCGTTTACAGAGTCTTATAATCGCCGTGTTCCGAATTCCTGGCGGTTTGTAAACGGTAATGATGTTGTTAGTGGATTACCCCGTCGTTGGCAAGCCTATCGCCACGTGGATCAACGGATCCGATTAGGACGCCGACTCAGCTGGCGCATCATTTCAGGCAGTCTTCAAGACCATCGTATCGATCGCTACATTGCAGCTCTGACTAAGCGAGTCGCTGAGTGAGAATAGGTCGCTGAATACTACAGGATTGTTTCCGTTTGCGCTACGGTTGGGGGCAGCTATGAAATATTCCGAGTAAGTATGGAGTGAGTATAAACCTGCTCTAGTAAAACTTGACCTTTAACACCATGATCAAGAGGCACCTATGAAGAAAACAGGGCGGCGCTGTAGCAATATCGATGATCGTCGTGGCAGCGCCAGCTCTATTGCTGTTGGTGGTGGCGGCTTGGGAGCGCTGGTCCTGGCCCTCGTAGTGACCCTGATAACAGGCGATCCAAGTCCTGTTATAGAGCAAGTGACTGCGCCACCGTCTCAGTCTTCTAGCCAGATAGGTGCGACGTCTCCAGAGGAAGATCAGCTAGCCGACTTTGCTTCAGTTGTACTGGCCGATACCGAAGATACCTGGAATGTTATTTTCCAAGAAGAGCTTGGCCAGGACTATCCAGAACCTACGTTAGTGCTCTTTTCTGGGGCAGTTCAATCCGCTTGCGGGTCAGCTCAGTCGGCCATGGGGCCTTTTTACTGTCCGGCAGATCAAAAGGTCTATATCGATCTAAGTTTCTTTAACGAACTACAAACTCGTCTTGGTGCTCCTGGTGATTTTGCTCAAGCCTATGTCGTCGCTCACGAGGTTGGCCACCATGTACAAAATGTCTTAGGAATTTCGAACGAAGTCCGTCAGCTGCAAAGTCGCGCTAGCGAAGCTGACGCAAACCAGCTGTCGGTTCGCTTAGAGCTACAGGCGGATTGTTTTGCAGGTGTGTGGGCAAATCGCGCTGATAAAGCGCGCGATATCTTAGAGCGCGGTGATGTCGAAGAAGCGATGAATGCGGCGAGCCAAATTGGTGACGACCGTCTGCAGCAAAAATCCCGTGGATTTGTGGTCCCCGAAACGTTCACCCACGGCAGTTCTGCTCAGCGAGTTCGCTGGTTTAGACAAGGTTTGGAAACTGGTGATATTGAGCAGTGTAATACGTTTACTGGTAACCAGGTTTAGAGCTGTATGAGGATACGTCCTACTCTGTTCTCTACTGTAAAACTATTTCAGTAGTTATCAACCACCTGTAGCTTTTTTGGCATCAAGTAAACATGATACTGAGATGACTGTTCTTTAGCTGAATGTAAAGCTGGTAGAAAGATCGAAGGACTACCGAGGTGACTGGTTAATCAGTAAGGTTATCAAAGATGGAGTAGCATTTGATACTCTCCTTTGTTATGGCAAAGTTTGCTTTATTTACTAAAGTTGCGATCGCACGTACCTTACAGCTTGCAACTACCACTTTTTTGGCCACAGGAGCCATGCTTGCCCCTGCCCATGCTGAGGTCTATCTTCTTGACTTTGACCAAGATGATCAAGGTCAGACTCTAGATGGCGGCACTCGTATTAGGAATCAATGGGCTGACTGGGGCCTACGCATTTCTGGTAAAAACTATCAAACCGATAAAAATAACGCGCCTTTATTGCTCTATGACACTAGCCAATCGGGCTTAGATAATGATTTACGGACAGGTGCTGCCTGGGGCACTGTCAATCAAGGTAATGCTCTAATTATTCAGGAATATAACGATGGCAGCTATAACCTAAACGCTCCCGATGACGAAGCCGCTGGGGGTCATGTCTGGTTCAAATTCGATCAAGAAGTAGGATTTCAAAAGTTTTCTCTGCTTGATATTGACGATAACTTCGGCGATGCATCCGGTACCCAAGTTCGTGTCGTGGGTAAAGATGCTGACGACAATAAAGTCTTAGATATCAACATAGATGACCTGATTAAACGATTTGCAAATACCTACACCGATCCAGACCATGCCAATAGTCAAGGAAAATCCCTGACCCATGCTTACCGTAATGGTTTAGGTGACGATATCAACGTCACTATTACCCAAATGGGCAACAAGCGGGATGATAACTCCCTATATGAGTTCAAGTTTGATGAAACTAATCTACAGAAGGTGAAATTTCAGTACAACGGAGTAAGCGGTGCGATCGCAGGACTGCAGTGGGATGACTATACTCCTGAAGAACCGCCGCAACTACCGGAACCCTCTGTCACCGTTGGACTGATAATCATGGGACTTGTAGGAGCGCGCAAGTTGCTAGCTCAGCAAGGCTAGTCAAACGTAACTACGCTACGGATCGACTTACCTGCATGCATAACATCAAAAGCCTCGTTGATGTTCTCTAAAGAAAACGTGTGGGTAATTAAATCGTCAATGTTGATTTTCCCGTCCATATACCAATCGACAATCTTTGGAACATCGGTACGACCTTTAGCCCCACCAAATGCGGTACCCTTCCATACGCGTCCTGTGACCAACTGGAAGGGACGCGTCGAAATTTCCTGACCGGATGCGGCGACACCAATAATGATGCTTTCGCCCCAGCCCTTGTGACAGCATTCCAGCGCTTGACGCATGACGTTGACATTACCAATACATTCAAATGTGTAGTCAGCTCCTCCCTTTGTCAGATCTACAAGGTAAGGAACGAGATCGCCTTCAATGTCGTTTGGATTGACAAAGTGAGTCATTCCAAACTTTTCAGCCAGAGCCCTTTTCCCAGGATTGAGGTCTACTCCCACAATCATGTCTGCGCCGACTAGACGACAGCCTTGGATCACATTTAAGCCAATTCCTCCAAGACCAAACACAATCACGTTAGCCCCAGGTTCTACTTTGGCTGTGTTAATGACAGCACCTATCCCTGTTGTGACACCACAGCCGACATAGCAGACTTTATCAAAGGGAGCGTCCTCTCGAATTTTGGCTAGGGCAATCTCCGGTACAACCGTATAGTTAGCAAATGTCGAAGTGCCCATGTAGTGATAAATGGGGCTGTCATTGAGCTTAAAGCGATGGGTGCCATCAGGCATGAGGCCACGTCCTTGTGTACCACGCACAGCCTGGCACAGATTGGTTTTACCGCTGAGGCAGTACTCACAAGCACGACACTCAGGTACGTACAAAGGAATGACGTGGTCTCCAGGTCGAAGGCTCTTTACATCTGCCCCCGTCTCTACCACCACCCCAGCACCTTCATGTCCTAAAACCGATGGAAACAGACCTTCTGGATCTTTCCCCGACAGGGTATAGGCGTCAGTGTGACATACCCCTGTAGCTTTGATCTCCACAAGTACTTCCCCCGACCTAGGGCCATCCAGGGTCAGTGTTTCTATTGTTAAGGGCTGTCCAGCTTCATGAGCAACGGCGGCTCTAACATCCATAAAACCTATTTCCCTGCATAATCCATCTGCCAGAGTAGGGGATATGGCCAGTGCTAGATCACTTCGTTATCCAACCGTAAAGAAATGCCACGAGAGTTTATGCGGTAGCTTCCTAATCAACCCAGCCAATATCATCGTCAGACAGCATGCTGTTATTTGGCTCCCCCCGCTGGATCGCATATTCAGGGATAGCTTTATAGCTCCTAGGACGATTGCGTAACGTTAATGTGCTACGGTTCGTCGCTAAGTCAGCACCATGAACAACGTTTGGAGCAGGTTCCTCAGATTTGGTAGCTTCGTTCTGGGCTGTGGCGAGGTTTCGAGTAGCTAAGTCGGCACCGTGGATAACGTTTGGAGCAGGTTCTTTGGGGGTAGCAGCCTCTTCCTGCTGAACCGCAGTAATCTTTCGAATTGTTTCCTTAGCGGTTTTCAGCTCTTCAGTGGTTTTGTTAAGCACTTCAGCTTGCTTCGCGGTTTCCTGTTGCGAGGCATCTAATTCATCTTTAAGCTCAAAAATTCTCGCTTGATGAGTTTCAAGATCTCCTTGTAATCCTGAAATTTTTTCTTGAGCTTGCTTCAGTGCTGTTTGTAACTCTGCTACTTGTTGTTTAAGAGCTGTTGTATCGGCGGACTTTTTGTTGCTTGTAGCGGCAGCAGTAGTCTTTTTTGCTGCAGTACTGGATGATGCTCTACTAGTACGCTTTTTAGTCCGTGATGTACTTGATGAATCCTTATTAGCAGCACTAGCAGATGCTGACTGAGCCGATGAGGATGTAGTTTTTGCTGGAGGCTGCTCAGTCTCGTTGGATTTTTCGACTTCTTCTTTAAGGAGATCGGCGATGCGTTTTTTCGTCATAGTCTTTTCCAGTCCCTTAGGACTTCAGCGGCAACTTTGTAATAGTCGGCCTGCGCTTCTTGAGCGTTTGGCCCTTTCCATTGACTGATAGCGCAACCTTCCATAGCAGCCCGTTCGTGGGCTTTATAACTCCGTATATAAGTCTGAAAAGCCGATATATCCAACTTTCCCAGCATAGTCTGAGCTTCTTGCGCTTCCTTTAAACTACGGGAATCAACCTTTGTCAGCAATACCCGATGAAAAACTCCAGACGGTTTTACAACGGTTTTGACGGTTGTGATCAAAGCCGTAACGTCCATAGGAGCTGGCGGTGTTGGCAGCAGCAAGTAATCTGCCACGCTCAGTACAGCACCTAAGGATTTAGAGTGTAGCGTTGGCGGCGTATCAACCACAATCAGTTCATAGTCTGCAAGCGCTTTGAGCTGATCCAACATGTTTGTATCAGTCTCGTGGGAAAAGTCAAACGTCTGTTGGACTCGTTCAACCCACCAGGTGGCCGATCGTTGTCGATCGCTATCGATTAGTAAAACCCGTCGGTCCTCTGCAAATATCGCAGCTAGGTTAACGGCAGTCGTTGTTTTGCCGACTCCTCCCTTGCCGTTGAGGATCACGAGCACCTTTGGGCCTAGTTGATTGTCCTTTTCCTTAGCCACGACTCATCCTGACAGTACGCCCTTGCCTTGAGTTAACTATATACAAGTTGGACTCTTGTGCACGACGGCTTAGAAAGCAGAGACTGTGAATGTGGGCAAAATTTGTAATCGTCAGTCTTTGAGGAAATGGAACTTACGCTGCAGCTTCTCGGCCATTGTAGAGACTCATGGTCCTCTCAATTCCTTTGCGTAAGCTAAATTCTATCGCCTCTTCTGCAAGACTAATGACAGCATCCACTGTCTTGCGCTCATCTGGAGCAAATTTGCCCAGGACATGACCGACGACCGCTCGATTAGACTGACTAGCTAAGCTATCTGAGCGACTAATACCCAGTCTCAGTCGCGGAAAATCTTGGGTTCCTAAGTGGGCGATGATTGACTTCATCCCATTATGTCCGCCTGCTGAGCCAGATAGTCTCAGCCTCAGTCGGCCGGTAGGTAAGTCCATATCGTCATAGACAACCAGTACATCACTTGGTGGAATTTTATACCAGTCGATGGCTGCTCGCACCGACTGCCCAGATCGATTCATGTATGTGGCGGGCTTTAGCAATATCAAACGCCTACCCGAAGTACGAGCTTCTCCGGCGCTACCTTGAAAACGCTTGTTGTCAGTTAACTGGGTTGACCAAGCCTGCGCCAGCTTATCAATGACATCAAACCCAATATTGTGGCGGGTACGCTCATACTTCTTTCCAGGATTACCCAAGCCAACAAGGAGCTGTGGCACCTGTATGGAATCAGTGTCTGTGGTTGCCATCTCTACTGCTCACAACTTGCCATGAGTTTAAGCGGTTTCTTCTTTCGCAGCGCTAGTGGAACTACTCTCTGCTACAGGAGCGGCGGCAGCTTCGGAATCTGGCTTAAGAGCCTTGGGCTCTGGCGTTTCCAGCGTAGCTTTCATCGGCTCCGTGACCGTTTTTTCAATCCGGGCAGCTTCTTTTTTAAATTCGTCTTCAAACTCTTTAGAAGCATCTTGAAAGCCCTTGATGGCTTTACCAAGACTGCGACCGATTTCAGGTAGTTTCTTAGGGCCAAAGACCAGCAAGGCCACCATCATAATGAGGGCCATCTCTGGCAGACCAATGCCAAAAATGTTCATACAGGTAAATCTCCCGTTGACGGCTTAAACATCAATTAAACACTAGAGCAGCTAAATAGCCACTGAGAAAGGGGATGAACTGATAGCTCACCCCCCTTGCATACAAGTTGTAAAGCTTCCGGCAAGGGAACTCTGACAACTGCTGTGGCCTAGAAGCTTAGGCTGCGCCAATCAACGTCAACTCCTTGAATCTGAATAGAGTTGTTGTAGAGCTGAAGAATAATCAGCAGAAAGACAAGGAAAAGCGCCATGAATACTCCCATTAATGGGGTAGTACCCCAGCCAGGGGCAACTTTACCGTATTCAGAATTCAGAGGTTTTAGCAGGTTTCCCAACCGAGTTTGCTGTGCCATGGGTGTATGTACCTTAAGGTCACTTTATGATTTGTAATATCATAGATTTTACATCCTCTAAGTCTTAAACGATCCTATGGATTCTGCAACAGTTCTTATTATTTCAGTGGGCGCTATCGTCATTGCGTTTACCGGTCTGGCTGTCTATACGGCATTTGGCCCTCCGTCCAAGCAGTTGGCTGATCCCTTTGACGATCATGAAGATTAAAAGCACCTGGCTGATTGGCTGCTAGATGCTCGTGAGCAGTTTATTGTCACTGTACGGCCCTTCTATAAACTGGAGGACCGCACAGCGACTGTTGTGGCGCTAATTTTATTTTGTGCGGTGGCGTTAACTCTGCTGTGAGAGTGATAGAATTAGGTGCTCTACATGAAGGATGCCTGTATTTTTGGTGTAACCTCGACTGCAAAAGTGCGGCTGCCGGGTTACCTTTCAGGCCTGATTTCATTAGAAAAATCGACTAGACCGTTTCAATAGAACTATGATCAAACTGCGACTTAAGCGTTATGGAAAAAAGCGAGAGGTGAGCTATCGGATTGTGGCCATGAATAGCCGCGATCGCCGCGATGGTCGTCCCCTTGAAGAGCTTGGCTTCTATAACCCCCGAACCGATGAAACTCGTCTAGAAGTGCCTGCGATTCTCAAGCGTCTCAAGGAAGGAGCACAGCCTACGAAGACGGTGCAGCGAATTCTTGAGAAGGCTAATGTATACGAGCAGCTCAAGGCATAACTTTGTCCTCTATATTTGGTGCTTGCTATGTAAGCAAGTTCTGCTGAAATAGGTTTTCTGTGTAACGTAAGCTTTCACTGCCTCCCATATTGCTGGTGATTGCTGAATACTGAAGGTGACAAACGTGCCTGACTTTGAAGCCCTAGTTAGATTTTTGGTGACTCCTTTTTTGGAGTCTCCCGATGCATTGCGTTTGGATTTTGAGCCGCTCTCTAACGGACAGCGACTATGGATTCGTCTTGCTTTTGATGGCGAAGATAAGGGTCGAGTCTTTGGACGCGGCGGTCGTAATATTCAGGCCATTCGCAAAGTTCTGAAAGCGACGGGCGCACTACATAATTGCTCTGTACATCTTGATGTCTACGGTGAATCATCTCAGGATTCAGGAAGTAACTCTGATAGATCTCGCTCACGAGGTGGTCGTGGCGGCGGTCGGCCTCGACGTAACGGGGGTGGTCGGCCACCAGCACCCAGTAGACCCTCTAGACGAGATAGCTCGGATGCTTAGACTGACGTGAGTGATGGTATGCGAGAGTCTGATATGGCAGCACGATATAGGTGTTGGATGCTAGCTCCTGTGTATGTGTGGCGGCAAGATTAATCCGTTGTATGGAAGATGCCTTCACGTTCGAATTTGATTCGGCTGAGCAAGCGATGGCAATGGCTGGCTATCAGGAAGATGTGCTGAAGCGACTGTCTCAGCAAACGGGTGCCAAGTTAGTAATGCGAGGCACTACGCTGTGGATATCGGGTACGCCAAGTCAGGTGCAGCGTTCTAACCAACTTGTAACTTCTCTTAGATCAATTTGGTCTCAGGGGCAAACGGTCTCTGTGGCTGATTTAATGACGGCCATACACGCCTTAAATACACATCAAGAAGATGACTTGGGGCAGCTTCACAGCGATGTGATTGCCCGTACGCGCCGTGGCGAGACTATCCGTGCTAAGACGTTTCGCCAGCGTAAATATGTGAATGCTCTACGTAGTCAAGATCTTATTTTTTGTACTGGGCCGGCAGGAACCGGGAAGACGTTTTTAGCGGCTATGGTTGCTGTTCAAGCAATCTTAGAGCAACAGTATGAGCGATTAATTTTAACTCGACCTGCGGTTGAAGCTGGAGAACGTTTAGGGTTTTTACCAGGCGATTTGCAGCAAAAAGTGGATCCCTATTTGCGCCCTCTGTACGACGCGCTGCATGAGTTAATTGACCCGGAGCGTATACCAGGATTGATGGAACGCGGCATTATTGAGGTGGCTCCTTTGGCCTATATGCGCGGACGTACACTAAACAATGCATTTGTGATTTTGGATGAGGCTCAAAATACAACGCCTGCCCAAATGAAGATGGTGCTGACCCGTTTGGGTAATAAATCACGAATGGTTGTTACCGGTGACATTACACAAACAGATTTGCTCAATGGTCAGCATTCAGGACTATCTGTAGCTGTGAAAGTGCTTAGGAAAGTCGATGGGATTGCTTTTTCGGAGTTAACCAAGGCTGATGTTGTACGCCATCCATTAGTGCAGCGGATTGTCGCAGCGTATGAAAAATATGAGATGTGAATAGGCATATCTTCTATCGGTTTTTTCTCTAAATCCCTTTGGGTGTTGGACTGTACTGAAGGCGGCATTGATTATGGCGATTCTCCATGGAAGTTGGCTTCCGAAACAGCAGCGGTTTTTCGTATGGGCTGAAACATGGCGTCGATTTGAAGCGGTGGCCGCTGACGATTTCAGTGTGGCGGCTTATCCCTACTGTTTAAGTGCTGATGAGTTCCAATCGCTGACAGCCCCTGACTCGCTAGATTTAAGTCTCTTGTCAGAGCGGCTGCAGACTCGCTGGAAAGACCATACCTTGGCGTTGCCAACGGCTGTAGAAGGTGCTCAGGTCTCTCCATACTTATTTGGGCAGCCTCAGTCTGAGAAGGCGCTGCTTTATCCTTGGCGGGTTGCTGGTGTGATGCTGCCAACTGGAATAGCCTTACAGGTTTTGATAGGGTTGCCTCTAGGTCAAGATGTGAGTTTTGTGGGAGGAGACCTGCGCTATTGGTCCCATGTGACTCGCTGGAGTTTGGATCTGATGGCGCGAGGTAAGTTTGTCCCGACGGTAAGTGCAGATGGAGGCGGTGCGATCGCAGCCTGGCAGTTGCTATTGAACAGCGCCAAAGATCAAAAACGGCTACGTCAGTTTTCTGAACGGATGCCATTGGTTTGTCGTCTTTATCAAACATCTACCCCTCAGAGTCGTCAGTCAAGTGCAGCATCAAAAGCTGCAAGATCAAAGAAAACTAAATCAAAAAAGGCTAAATCTGCTGCTGTAGAACAACCAGGTAGCCCACTCGCTGTTGATTTCCCTGATGCAACAGTGCTGTTACTTCAAGACTTTTTAGCAGCGGTTGTATCAGCTAAAGTCCGTGATTTAGCTCAGGCTCAGCCGCTGCCAGCTACGGCTCCCCTAAGCAAAGATCTGCCTCTGCGTGAGTGGGTAGGTGCTCTGACCCAAGAAAAGAAAAAACGCTTTGAATCGACTCCAGTGGGTCTTGTTCGCTTGAACGAAGCGCTCAATACTTGGACAGCTCCCCTGCAAAACCTATCATCAGAGGCTCACGATTCACTCTATGTGGGGTTTCGGCTTATGCCTCCCCCCAGTGGCAGTCTCGATTGGACACTGCACTATGCCTTAGAAGCCTCAGATGATGAACGGTTTTCGTTGGATGCCCCAACTATTTGGCAGCATCCTGTAGACCAGCTGAACTATCGAGGGCGGACTGTAGAGGCTCCCCAAGAAAAGCTATTAGCTGGTTTGGGAAGAGCGGCCCGTCTGTGTACGCCTATCAAACATACGCTTGGAGAACCTAGCCCTAGCCTATGTAAGTTGGACCCCATTCAAGCCTTTGAATTTATTAAAGCCACGACTAGTCGTCTACAGGACAATGGTTTTGGCGTTACCTTGCCCGAAAATCTGGTGGACCCTACCAAGGGAAGCGCTAGTCGTTTGGGGTTAAGCGTAAAGGCAATGGCACCGCCGCGTAAGCAGCAGCGTCTGGGCTTGCAGAGTTTGCTCAACTTCGAATGGGAACTATCTATTGGTGGTCAAAGCGTTAGTCAGAGTGAATTTGAGCAGCTCATTGCTCAACAAACTCCCCTGGTGGAAGTCAATGGTCAGTGGGTAGAGCTGCGGCCCCAGGATGTAAAAGCGGCCCAGTCATTTTTTACTAGCCGTCAGACCCAAAATAAGCTCTCTGTTGAAGAAGCGCTGCGTATTAGCAGCGGCGATGGTCAGCTAATTGACAAGCTGCCGGTAGTTTCTTTTGAGGCATCAGGAAAGCTAGAAGAACTAATTACCACCCTAACCACAGGCAATCAGAGTCTTGAAGAGATGGAGGAACCCGATGGATTTGAGGGTAAGCTTCGTTCCTATCAGGCGCGGGGAGTTTCCTGGCTATCATTCCTAGAGCAGTGGGGCTTAGGGGCTTGCCTGGCCGATGATATGGGTTTGGGTAAAACTATCCAGCTGATTGCCTTCTTGCTCAATTTAAAGCAGGAAAATGTTCTAACTAAACCGGTTTTACTGGTCTGTCCAACATCGGTATTAAGCAATTGGCAGCGAGAAGTTAACAAGTTTGGTCCAGAGCTGACAACGCTGATTTATCACGGTGATAAACGTCCGAAGGGGGCGACATTTGTAAAGCAGGCTCAAAAGACCAATCTGATTATCACTAGCTATACCCTGGTATACCGCGATCTTAAAGAACTCAAACGAGTCGAATGGCAAGGGCTGGTCCTAGACGAAGCTCAAAATATTAAAAACTCCGATGCTAAGCAGTCTAAGGCTGTGCGAGAGCTAGAAAGCGACTTTCGCATTGCGCTAACGGGTACGCCAGTAGAAAACCGACTCTCTGAGCTATGGTCCATTATGGATTTCCTAAATCCAAACTATTTGGGACCTAAAAATTTCTTTCAGCGGCGCTTTGCTACTCCAATTGAGCGCTACGGTGATACGGACTCACTCAGAACGCTGCGAGGCTTGGTTCAGCCCTTTGTCTTGAGACGTCTTAAGACCGACCGCAGTATTATTCAGGATTTGCCTGATAAGCAAGAAATGACGGTTTTCTGCGGTTTATCTGCTGAGCAGGCGCGTCTCTACCAGAAGGCTGTAGATGAAGCTCTAGCGGATATTGATGAGGCGGATGGTGTTAAACGTCGTGGGATGATCCTGGGGCTATTGGTCAAACTTAAGCAAATCTGTAATCATCCAGCTCAGTATCTCAAGCAGGCTTCTCTAGGTAGGCAGCGTCGTTCTGCGAAGCTACAGCGTCTCAATGAAATGTTAGAAGAAGTGATCTCAGAAGGAGATCGCGCTTTAATCTTTACTCAGTTTGCTGAGTGGGGAAAACTGCTGCAGGCTCACCTGCAAGAGCATCTAGATGAGGAAACGCTGTTTCTATACGGCAGCACGTCTCAGCCTGCTCGTGAAGCGATGGTTGACCGATTTCAGCAAGACCCGAACGGCCCTAAGCTATTTATCCTATCTCTCAAGGCAGGAGGCGTGGGTCTTAATCTTACCCGAGCCAACCATGTATTCCATTTTGACCGCTGGTGGAATCCTGCCGTGGAAAACCAGGCGACCGACCGAGCGTTTCGTATTGGGCAAACCCGTAATGTGCAGGTGCATAAGTTTGTCAGCAGCGGCACCCTAGAAGAGCGCATCAATGACATGATTGAAAACAAAAAAGCCTTGGCTGAGCAGGTTGTGGGAGCTGGTGAACAATGGCTCACAGAACTCGATACGGATCAGCTCCGTGAGCTACTGTTGCTTGATCGTAAGGCCGTTATTGATGAAAGCTAAAACGTGATTTTCTGAGGGGTCAGCTAGTCTAACTGGCTGTACGTAAAGCAAACGTAACAAAATCGACTTTGTGTGTAAAGTCCTGGTGATGTTTTGGAGTGATATCTCCTGAGAGTAAGGGGTCTAAAGCCTGATGGAATCTCCGTAGAACAATGTGAGTAGGCGTTCTAAGGTCTGAATAGATCAGGAGATTCTTTAAAAAGCTGTGCCACTGAAAAACCTGGACTAGTCCTGATGAGGGGGGAAGCAGTGGTTGATATTTAGTTAGATACGGCTCTCGACCCAATTTATATGATGCGGTTGCTCGGAATGGGTCTGTTGAGTGATGTAGATCCTAACATCACCTTGATGTGAGTCACTTGGGCTTTGACGTTGCCCCCCTACGCTAAGTATGGGTGCATGAGTCTAGCTCAAAAGACTTGCAAATGGAAACGGACCCCCAGCTGTGCTTGTTGTTCCGCGCTCTCCTGGCACGGGCACACTACATCTACGAGGGCTAGACGGCCTTGACTGTTACTAAAGTTACACCGCCCATGGTTATGGATGCAACGTCTTCTCAACCCAATGCAGATGCTGACTTGGCAGCCCCCAGCTCTGCTGCGATCGCGACTGCAAAACCTGCAAAGGAAGAGCCTAGCGACAGCGATATCAAAATGCTGCTATCAAAAGATGACGATGGCACAGTAGATAACCTAGACGTTGATAAATTAGCGGTTGCCGCCGGGCGTCGTACAACTGATTTGGTTCGTCTCTATCTACAGGAAATTGGACGTGTCCGTCTGCTAGAAAGAGATGAAGAAGTCGCCGAGGCTCAGCTGGTCCAGAGCTATATGCATCTTTTGGAGCAGCGCAAACAGGCGGCGGAGTCTGAAGAAGGCATCCTAGCGACCTATGTACTTCTGCTAGAAACTCGCGATCGCATGGCGGCTCAGCTAGGACACCGTCCTTCGCTAGAGCGTCTAGCCAAAGAGTGTGATATTCAAGCGACTGACCTTAAGCCCACCCTCCAGGCAGGCAAACGTCAGTGGGCTGAGATTGTCGGACTGTCAGTACAGGAACTCGATGAAGCCTGTACTGAAGGCGTACGGGCCAAAGAGCACATGATTAAGGCGAACCTTCGTCTGGTTGTGTCGGTGGCTAAAAAGTACCAAAATCGTGGTCTGGAACTGCTAGACCTGATTCAGGAAGGCACCTTGGGCTTAGAGCGTGCGGTGGAAAAATTTGATCCCACCAAAGGCTATCGCTTTAGTACCTATGCCTACTGGTGGATTCGTCAGGGAATTACCCGGGCGATCGCAACCCAAAGTCGCACCATTCGCCTACCGGTTCACATCACCGAAAAGCTCAATAAAATCAAAAAAGCTCAGCGCAAGATCTCCCAGACTAAAGGTCGTACAGCGACCGTCGAGGATATTGCTCGTGAGCTAAAAATGACGGCTCCCCAGGTGCGTGAAGTCCTGCTCAAGGTACCCCGGTCAATTTCTTTAGAAACTAAGGTGGGTAAAGAGCGAGATACGGAGCTAGGTGACCTGCTAGAAACTGATGCGCTTTCCCCCGAGGAACTTGCCGTACGCGACGCCCTCCGCCGTGACCTCCATCAGCTCCTGGCCGATTTGACAACCCGAGAGCAGGAAGTGATTCGTCTGCGGTTTGGCCTAGGTGACGGAGTCCCCTACTCCCTTGCAGAAATTGGTCGGACCCTAGAACTATCTCGCGAGCGCGTTAGACAAATTGAGTCAAAGGCACTGCAGAAGCTGCGTCAGCCCAAGCGACGTAACCGCATTCGCGACTATCTAGAAGCTTTAGGGTAATCGCGACTAGTAAGAACTACTTAGATAGTTCCTATAGTTCATTTATGGTCGGTGGCGCTCTCGTCACCGACTTTTTTATGTTTGTTGGGCATTCTAGGGCGCGTCGTCAATTTGGGTTCATACTATGGCTGTTTTTTACGTTCAAGCAAATGCGCCCAATACCAATAATGGTAATTCTTGGGGAACAGCCACTAGTTTGCAGACAGCCTTGGCAAACGCTAACGCTGGAGACGAGATTTGGTTAGCTCAAGGGACCTACAGTCCCGGGAATAACCCCACGGATACCTTTACCGTCAATCAAGCTGTTCAACTCTACGGTGGTTTTGATGGTACTGAAGCCACCCGTAACCAACGGGATTGGCAGGCTAATCAAACGATTATTGATGGTAATGGCGACAATAATACAGTTGTCACCGCCCAGAGCACTGCGAATGAGGCGCTAATTGACGGTGTCATTATTCAGGGAGGAGATGCCGTTGACGATGGCGGTGGTGTCTACAATCAAGGGGGTGGCAAGCTCAGACTACAGAACACAATTATTCGCGATAACCAGGCTGCAGATGATGGTGGTGGGATTCGTAATAATGGTGAGTTAGTCATTGTCAATAGTAGTGTCATCAGCAATACATCCATTGGCACTACGTCCACGAGCGGTGGTGGTGGCCTTTTAAATGCCTCTGGTGCATCCGTCACGATTATTAGCAGCACCTTCAGTGGCAACACGGCACGTAATGGTGGCGGCGTTCGTAATGACGGTACGCTAGATTTAACGAATAGTACCCTCAGCGGTAATATTGCTTCCGAAAGCGGTGGTGGTCTTTCAAATACCGTTAATGTAGTAGCGCCAGGGATCGTGCTCGGTCGTGCAACGGCTACTATTGCCAATAGCACTATTACTAATAATGAGGCTCAAAATGTTAGTGAACAGCCGATTGATACGGGTGGTGGCGTTGCAAATTTTGGTGTTGTAACAGTCACTAACAGCATTATTGCGGCCAATGTTGATAATGATGACATCGTTAACATCAACTTCTTTATTGGTGCTGGTTCCACTACGACGGCTGGTAACAACCTTATTGGCAATGGCGATAACACGCCCGGCCTGACTAACGGCAGTAATGGTGATCAGGTAGGAAGTGCGGTCACTCCCTTTGATCCACAGTTGGACACCTTACAAGCCAACGGTGGCTTTACTCAAACCCATGCCCCATTAGTGGGTAGCCCAGTCATTGATGCTGGTACTACCGGTACTGTACCGGCCGATGCTTTTGACTTAGATAGGGACGGTAATACTGCAGAAGTAATATCTGTTGACCAGCGAGGTATACCTTTCGCGCGGGTAGGAGGAACGGCAGTAGACATTGGTGCTGTAGAAGGTGTGGTGGTTCCTGCTGGGATTACATTTTCACCAATTACAGGTCTATTGACGACGGAGTTAGGAGGAAGTGATACCTTCACAGCAGTGCTAACAAGTCAGCCTAATGCTGCTGTCACTCTCAATTTCACCAGCGATGATGTGAGTGAAGGGACAATTATTCCCAGCATCACTTTCTCTACGGCTGACTGGTACCAGCCTCAAACGGTTACTGTGACTGGCGTTGATGATACTACTGATGACGATGATGTGGATTACATCATCAATACCAGCATCAGCAGCACAGATATTCGGTACAGTACAATTGCCCCGGCGGCTGTGACGGTAACCAACCAGGATAATGACGAGCCTGAGCGTGAGCCGACCGACCCGACTACCCCGCCTGTGCCAGCAGCACTTTCCTTCCAGGGGGAACGATTGATTGTTGACGGTCCTGGGGATATGTCTATCGAATTTTCGATTAGTCAAAATGTATCTGAGCAGGTACGCGAGATTATTGTTTTTGCTACAGATAGTGCTGGAGCTGTCAGTGGTCTGGTATCAGGCGATACTGGTTATCTAGATGCCGTACTAAGCACCGCTCAGGTAGTATTCTCCACCCTTGAATCTGGTGATATTGCAGAATTTAAGCCGCAACGTACGCTTATGGTGACGGCTGGCAGCAGCCTGCAGTTTGCTGTAATTGATAGCGGTAGCTTAGATAGCATGCGTCGCGGAGCCGGTGGTGTGCTTAGTCTGTCAGGGGCCAACGCTCCAGCAGCCAAACTTCAGACCTTGAACGACGGTACTGTACAGGTAGGCTTGTTTGGCGATCTAGTGGTTAATGCGGCTATTGGAGTCGCTGTTCCCGTCGGTGCCAGCCTACAGGGACTCAGCGTCGACTCTGAACTGATTGACTTGCGAGATCAAACAGGACCTCTGAGCATCACGGTGGACATTTATCGCGAGGCCAAGTTGGACAGTGTAGTTGGTTTATTCGTGGTTGAAAACGAGCAGGGCCAGGTACGCGATCCGCTGGGTGTGCTGCTGAACCCAGGCGATACAGGCTATGCTCAAGCGGCATTGGCGCAGCGGTTAGACCTAGAGATGATGGGAGAAAACGATCGGACTGTTCGTTACACAGGGGAAGTATCAGGGGCGCAGCTGCTGTCTACATTCTTGGTGGTAGATGGCTTGGTGGCCGACTTGCTAGACACAGATTTAGCGAATGACCCAGCCATATACTTTACCCATGGAGCTGGTAATAGTGATGGTGTCGATCATGTACGGCTTTTAGGCGATAACGTCTTTGGCTTTGAAGATATTGCCGGTGGTGGGGATATGGACTTCGATGATGTGGTAATGCAAGCAACGTTTGCCTAGGAGTCTGTGAAGATCCGCTTACAGGCTGTCTTTGAACCCGAAATTTAAACCCAACAAACTGCTGGTTTGTTGGGCAATCGCTACAGCAATATGGCGTGGCGTCCTGCTAAAAGAGATGGTCAAATAGCACAGCAGCAGCAGAAGCAAATGCAGTAATGCCAAGCCCAACAAAAGGATTCTGACCCTGGCTAACTGCGAACGATGTGATGATGCCTGCACCAAGAGCAGCAATCAAAAATGAACCTAACCAATCTTTTCGGGCGTTGTACATATGCGCAAACTGGAGAGACAAGTATGAATGACTACGATCAACCTATCATTAGCGCTTAAACCCTGTTAAACAGGCCAGATATTCTGTAATCAAGGTTTATGGTCGGATATGTTTTGTTACAAACGGCGAGACGCTATGGCTGATGGTTGTGCGCCTGTTGCAAGAGGTCATTGGTGGAGCCTTGCGAATTCATCACCAGTTGAACATTTTTCAGCAGCTGATCTACTTTTTCTAAGTTTTTATCTCCGGGGCTATTTTCAACACCGCTGGAAAGGTCAATTCCGTCAGGAGACAGCAAAGAAAGGGCCTGCTGAATATTATCTGGACGTAAGCCACCGGCTAAGAACCAGGGCTTTTGGGGGGCAAATGTCTGCAAAGTTTTCCAGTCTAGGGACTGTCCGGTACCTCCTAGCTGTTCTGGATGATAGGCGTCGAGTAGCAGGGTATCGATGTGGGGAATGTAGTCGTTAATCTGGGCTAAGTCCTGGGACTGTCGAATTCGAATCGCTTTGATCAGTTCCACGGTGGGTAGGGCCGAGTGGACCTGCTGACAAAATGCCGGTGATTCATTGCCATGCAGCTGGACCCCGCTGAGCTGACCCGTGATGACAGTATGCTGAATATCTTCTATTGATGTATTGGCAAATACGCCAAAACGATCAATGGCGGGGAGGGCTTTGCTGATTGTGCTAATGGTCTCAGGCGTAATGTAGCGAGGAGACTGTTGAACGCAAATAAAGCCGAGAACAGAGACGTCCGTGGTTGCGATCGCAACTGCCTGATCTATCTGAGTCAGGCCACAGATTTTAATGCGCATAGATAATAATTCAGGTGTTGCTAATCCGAACTATGATTTTATCTGAAAGATATTGGCCCATCGCACTTCTGACAGATCGGTTCATCCCCCAAATCAGCAGCGACATAATTCAAGAAGATTCGGAAATCCGATAACGCCAATAGGAAAACCCATCATTAAAATGAGATGGAGTTCCTAGAACTTGCTGGGTTTGTAGTCTAAGTTTTAGTTAAGCCTGCATTATTTCTGACAAAAACCTACAGTTTTAGATGTGAGCTTGGTTTTAATAGGACCGTTTTAATCATCCTGTTCCTAGTATCCCTAGGCATATCAAAGGTATATCACTATGCAATCCGGTTGGCGTGTTGGCACGATTTTTGGCATTCCTCTATTCGTTGACAATTCGTGGTTCTTTATAGTCTTGCTGATGACGTTTGCCTATGGCAGCGATCTGCTCGGTGATGGCTTCCCGTTTCCTGTGGCAGCGGTGGTTGGCTTTGTCATGGCGCTGCTGCTGTTTGGCTCCGTCCTACTCCATGAGCTGGGGCATAGCCTGGTGGCTAGACGGCAGGGAATTCAGGTGAATTCCATCACTTTGTTTTTGTTTGGTGGGATTGCATCGATTGATAAAGAATCTAAAACTCCAGGTCAGGCGTTTCAAGTTGCGATCGCAGGTCCCCTCGTTAGTTTTTTTCTGTTCCTACTGCTAACTGTAGTGTCGCTAGTATTGCCAACCCAGACCGTTGCCGCCTTAGTGGTAGGTACAATCGCACGAATCAACCTAGTACTGACCCTCTTTAACTTGATTCCAGGACTTCCCTTGGATGGGGGACAGGTGCTCAAAGCCGCTGTTTGGAAAATCACCGGTAGCCGTATTCAAGGAATACGCTGGGCGGCACGCGTAGGACAGCTGCTCGGATGGACAGCAATCACAGCGGGTGTTTATGCCTATCTGACAACCCAGCGGTTTGAGCTCCTTTGGCTGGCGCTATTAGGATGGTTTGCCGTACGCAATGCAGGAGCCTATAACCGAGTTAGCGACTTACAAGATGCCATTGCCAGTCTTAAAGCCAAGGACGCTAGCGTTCGTGAGTTTAAGGTTATTGATGCCACGATGACGTTACGAGCTTTTGCTGATGACCAGTTGCTACATGAAGGTAAACCCATCATTTATTTTGCCGCTTCTAGCGGTCGCTATCGGGGCATGGTTTCCTTTGATGACCTGCGTCAAATTGAACGTAGTCAGTGGGAAACGATGACATTAGAATCGGTAGCCCATCCGCTATTAGATGTGCCTCATGTTCGAGAAGAGACGCCTCTGTCCAAAGTGATTACCGATCTTGAAGAAAATGAGCTAAAGCGGATTACCGTACTTTCGCCTGCCGATGCGGTTGCGGGCACTATTGATCGAGGAGATGTAGTGCGTGCACTCGCTAAACGGCTTAATTTCCCCATATCAGAAGCGATTATTAACCGAATCAAAGAAGATGGAGCCTATCCGTCAGGGCTACAGCTAGCCGCTATTGCCAGAAATGCTGAGTAGTGAGCTGCCGTTTTATTGTTAGGCTGAATCGTCTGCTGAAAGCCCTGGACTATCCGGCAATAGTACGCGTTATTTACCTTTTCGAGTGACGTCCTGCCCAGGCAAGTGCCTGTTGCTGTTCCTGAGGCGATAGGGGCTGGTGTATCCACTCTATGACGAAGACCTGTTGAGCAGCAGTGGCTAGAGCCGTCATGATGTCAGCAGGGCAGATTGCGCTTAATACCTGAGGTGGAATAATCGGTGTACCAAAAACGGCCTCGACGAGATGCGGGGCCGGCGACAGTCGCATGGACCCGTGTTGCAGAATAGCGCGATCGCGATAAAGCTGTGCGCTGCCAATGACTTTGTATCCATCATCCATGACCAAATCAGCAGCAGTAGCAGTGCCAAAACAGTTGGCAGAACGCTGGTAGCCACCTTGAGCCAAGCCCAGCTGTAAATTCACACCCAGACTCTGCCAGCCTCTGATTAAAAACTGGCACAGGTGTGTATAAACGTCTCGACGTCTGCCGTTAAAACCAGATGCAATCAGCGCGTAGGTTAAATCTCCCTGGTGTAAGACGGCCCGTCCACCGCTTGGACGCTGTACTACATCAACGCGCTGCCCCTGCCAGCGAAGGGCATTCCAGTGGTCTGGATAGTGACGCTGGTGATACCCAAGAGAAATGGCAACAGGATTCCAGTTATAAAACCTGAGGCAGGGAGGCATCGCTTCTAAGCGATGCTGCTCCAGTAGCCACTCATCAATTGCCATTTGAACGATTCCTGGCGCTGCTATTGGCTCAATTAGTCGCCACACCGTAGGCATGGTTTAAGCAGCAGGATACTTCTCTTGTAGGATATCGTCCATCTCATCTGCAATATTTGCGACTATGGTCATCAGTCGGGAAATTTCACCAGGGTTAATATCTGCCAAAATCCGACTTGCTAGCACAAGTACTTCCTGGTTAGAGATGCCAAAGCAGGCTTCAAATGTTTCCCCACAGTTCATGGCCAGCAGTTCTTCCATGAGAGCGGTCTGATTCTTTACGGGCAGCTTTAAAAGGGGTGACCACGCCGTCAGGGTATCTTCTTCACCAGTACCTGTCAGCTGGACATAGACCGCCACACTGCCATAGGTAAACTTCCAAAGATGGCCATCATCATCACGATTAACCATAGCGCTGCCTCCCTGGTCAAGGCTAGCAATGACGGTTTCGATAACGTCTACGTGGCTAGCTTCAAAGGTCTCATCACCCGTACTGATGATTTCACCAGCAGTTTCAACATTTAGGGGACTCATAGATTCTGCTTACTCCTAATAGATCACAATGTGCGCATATGACAGGTTGCTGCCAACGCAGCATTAGTTCAAAAGAACATTGTTGGTAGAAGCGGGTTCCTCTAAACAATAGTTGCTTCACTCTATCGCTGCTTTTCCTTGAGCTAGCCTGGGCAAGTAATTTTTTCAGATTTATCTATGCAGCCACTGATTTAATGCAATATCTAGTACGGGCTGAGTGTGGCAAAGCAGTGGGTAACACAGACCCCTACTAGATATGTTACATGCGTTGTCTTAATAGTTAGAGAACGCTGGCTGGTGGCGAATGAGACTAAGAAACTCTTCACGAGTTTTTTGTTCATCCTGGAAGACGCCGAGCATAGCACTGGTGACTGTCCAAGAACCAGGCTTTTGCACACCGCGCATAGCCATGCACATATGGCTAGCTTCCATAACAACGGCTACGCCCTGCGGTTCCAATACTTCGCTAATAGCTTCAGCTACCTGGCGCGTTAATCTTTCCTGCACCTGAAGACGTCGGGCATACATCTCAACAATGCGAGCTAGCTTGCTCAGGCCGACGACTTTTTGATTGGGAATGTAAGCAACGTGGGCTCGTCCCATGAATGGCAGCATGTGGTGCTCACAGAGGCTAAAGAAATTGATATCACGAACAAGCACCATCTCATTGTGGCCTTCGTCAAAAATAGCACCGTTGACGATGGTTTCTAGAGATTGACTATAGCCTTGGGTCAGAAAGCGCATGGCTTCTGCAACCCGCTTAGGCGTTTTGAGTAAGCCTTCACGCTCAGGATCTTCCCCAAGCTCGGCTAGCATGGTGTGGACTGCCTGCTTTAATTTCTCATTGTCAGCTGTTGGTTCGTGTAACAGGGAGTCATGCCCTTTAGTTTTAGCGCGATCAGGACGAACAGCTGACTCAAGCGATTTACCGTTCAGCAAGCCATTGGAACTGTTGCTGGTGCTGGAAATAACCATAATGTGGGGGAATGAGTTTACAAATGGACGTTGAAAATTGGGTTGCCAATAAGACCTAGCGCTGACATGGCGGTGTCTGGCAGACGTTATGAAATCACAGCGCTCCTCCGCTGGGCATGATGGTAAGTTCTTCGACAACGGCCCCAGGAGGAAGCAATGCAGTTTGGAGGATGGCGTTGGCCACTAAATCAGGTGTCAGCATCCCCGAGCGGTCAAAGTCAGCTTGAACAGTATCGGTATCCCACAGAGGAGTATTAACGGCTCCAGGAAAAATAGTAACTACGCGGATTCCGTGGTCTCGCTCTTCTACGGCAATAGCCTTTGAAAGGGCTACAACGGCTGCTTTACTAACGCTATAGGCTCCCCATTCTGGAAATGCCTGACGCGCTGCAATCGATGCCACATTGATAATCATGCCGCTGTTGCCATTGCGCATACTGGGTAGAACGGCCTGAATACATTGAAAGACACTGGTAACATTCAAGTCGATCACCTGACGCCAATCAGTCAGTGGCATCTTGTTAAGTTCTCCGGTATAGCCCATACCAGCATTGTTGACCAATACATCTACAGGGCCCCATTGCTCCAGAATTTGAGTAACACTGGATTTGACTTGGTCAATTACGCCTAAATCGATGGAAAAACTTTGAGCCTGAACCGTTGCGATCGCACTAATCTCATCAACTAGAGCTTTAAGCTTGTCTTCTGAACGACTTACGAGTGCTACATCAAATCCAGCCTGGGCAAAAGCCAGTGCAGTGGCTCGACCGATACCTGTGCTGGCACCCGTAATCAATGCGCGACGATTAGAAGTAGTATTCATCAATAAAGGCGTCTATGGGGAGCAGTCTCGAAAGCACACATCTAATATTAACAAATGTTAAAAGGCTTGTGGTGATTTTCTAATAAGAGAGTTTTTGGAGTGGGTTCAAGTCATTGGTTTGTAAATGCTGTACCCTTTGTACGACAACTCTAATCTTTCTCATTAATTCCTCTCAGAATCAAATTAGTGAGAATACATGAATATAAATTGTCTTCTTAAGCGTCTTTTTAAGAATATTTCTTCAGTCTCAACATCAGGTTTTTTATGCTGAGCTGAGTTAAAAGCATCTGTCTCAGGCAGCTTCAGTAAAAATGCCAATCTGACGAAATTTACGATATCGCTGCTGTCTTCGTTGTTCTGGTGGTATCGCCAAAAGAGTTTCCAGAGTTTCCAACAGCACAGCTTCTAGACCTTCTGCGGCCTTGATGGGGTTAGCATGGGCCCCACCCGTAGGTTCAGGTAGCAACTGATCTAAAATTCCCAGATTCTTTAAATCCCACGCTGTAATCTTGAGTGCTTCTGCTGCTTGGGAGGAGCGAGACGCGTCCTTCCACAAAATAGCCGCACAGGCTTCCGGGCTAGCTACGGTATAGACAGAGTGCTCAAACATCAAAAGCCGATCGCCTACGCCGATACCCAAAGCGCCGCCGGAACCGCCTTCGCCAATGACAGTACAAATAATAGGACTATCTAGGCGAAACATTTCTCTTAGATTGTACGCAATGGCCTCACCTTGCCCCATCTCTTCAGCTTCTAAACCAGCCCATGCACCAGGTGTATCAATAAAGGTAAAGATCGGCATCTTAAATCGGTTGGCATGTTCCATGAGCCGCATCGCTTTTCGATAGCCGCCAGGGGAAGCCATACCAAAGTTTCTCGCAACGTTATCCTTGGTATCGCGACCTTTCTGATGTCCTAGCATCACAACAGAATGACCGTGAAAGCGGGCAATACCACCGACGAGGGCCAGGTCATCTTTTCCAGAGCGACGGTCGCCGTGCAACTCTATCCACTCTTCAGAAATAGCTTGAATATAATCTAGCGTGCTGGGCCTGCGCGGATGACGAGCCACCTGGATACGCTGGGCAGGTGTCAGACTTGTGAAGATCTCTTGTCGGAGCTGGTGCGCGCGTGATTCTAGCTGCTGAATTTGCGCTGAAACATCGACATCGTTCTCTTCGGCCAACGCTCGTATTTGTAAAATGCGAGACTCCAACTCAGCCAAAGGCTTTTCAAAGTCCAGCAAAATAGGCCGTCGTTCCGTTGTCGCCATGTCAGTTTAGGTACTCCAGTGATTCCACCCTATCGTAAACTGTCCCCCAAAATATACTCGTTGTGTAGCGAGTAGGGCTGATTTTGAAGAGACAGATAAGGCTACATTGTCAGCAAAGGACAAAAACCATGCTTGACCGAGGCTGCACCGATTTTCTCCATCTTCTCAAGAGTTATTTGATTTCTTCCCCAAGAGAAATTAGTATGCCATTTCTCAAATTCCAACAGCATTGATTCCGCAAAACAGGCAAACAGCTGACGAGCCGGTACATCCATAGCCACGATATGCATAATGCGCCAGTCGATATCGAGACTGTGTTCAACAATGCCACCTTTTAAGACATGCACATCAGGATGGTTAAACTGGCCGCTAATATTCTTAGGGTAGCCACCATCCACCATTAAACAAGGCTTCTTCAGCGCATTAGGATCAATTTCAATACCTTTGGGCATACTGGCAACCCACACAACAACATCGGCTGCTGGCAGTGCTTCTTCTAAGCCCATAATTTTACCCATACCAATCTCTTCTTTGAGATTGTCGAGACGCTCTCGATTACGTGCAACCAACAATAAATCTTGGACACCCGTGTTCTGGCTCAGCCAGCGACAAACAGCACTGCCAATATCTCCGGTAGCTCCACAGACAGCCACCGTGGCTTTAGAAAGGTCAATGCCATATTTGGGGGCTGCTTGCTCCACCTGTTGACAGATGATGTAGGCAGTGTGGGTATTACCTGTCGTAAATCTATGAAAGTCAAGCTCTAAATTTCGAATCCGTCGAATTTGCTCTAGCTTGAAATTCTCAAAAATGATAGACGAAAATCCGCCTAAAGCCGTAATGTTAATGCCCATTTTTTGCGCATGGGCCATCGCATTCAAAATTTTACGAGTCGCCGCTTTAATTCGACGATTTGCTAGCATTTCTGGCAAGAAACACGACTCTACATAGCGTCCTTCAATGACTTGACCGGTAGCACTGGTCACCTTAATGTCTTCCACCACAAATGGAGGCGCACTGCACCAAAAATCTAAGCCCTGGCTGCCATATTCTGGATATCCCAAATCACGGGCGACCGTTTGGGCATGTTCTAAATTGGTGAGGTGTCCGATTAAGCCAAACATTTGGGACGTTTATATAGAAAAAATAATCTTAGACAATCAGACTACAACAAAATGTTACAGCCATGCGGTTCAAGTCGATTTGTCAATGCCCACAAAAAAGGAGGCCAGCTCATAGAGCAGCCTCCTAATAGTATCGTTGTTTTCCTATGCCATGGCTAATCCCTGGGCGGAAAGGCGCATGACCTCTCTGCTAGAAAAGCCAATATTGCCAAGAGCTTCACCATAGGTAATCATAAAGTCCTCCACTAGGGCGTCTTTCTCCATCCCTAGGACAGCAGCATCAGCGGCTACCTGGTTAAGCATCTGCCAAACCAGAGGCAGGTTTTGGCGATTGGCTTCTTCAAGTTCTGCCTTAGCGGTGTCAAAGTTTGCCTTAAGCCACTCCTCACCAAAGTTCAGGTGCATATACTCATCTTTCACAACACCTTCTGTAATTTTGCGCGCGAAATCATCCGCGACTGGAATGTAGATGTTGTAAGCAGAAATGGCAAATGTCTCAATAATCAGGGATTGGATCAGCAAGCAGGTGACCACCTTGCCTTCATCCCAAGCTTGCTTAAAGTTGTCATGTAACTTTGCAAAGAATTCCTTTGCAAAGGGCATATCTGGAGTCACATTCAGGTTCTTGCCGCAGGCCTGGAATCCTTTCATATGACGGTTTTCCATGCGAGCTAGCTTAATTAACTCGTCTTTGTGGTCGCTGAGGTACTCAGCCAACTTTTTGTAGTTATCGTTAGCCTCCAATTCCCCTTCAATCACAATTGCGTTGATGCGACTGTATGCATCCTTGTACGCTTCACTTTGGAAGTCGAGCGCTGGGCTGGCCTCAAGCTGCGGCATATCTGTCCAATTCCTGCATTACAATAACCACTCAGCTGCCTATATCCAAGCAATGGCCTAGCACAACTGCTGCGGTTAACTTAAATATTGACATCTGATTTCACACTTTACACCCTATCAGAGGTATGAAAATGTTTATGGGGATAGCTAAAATACTGTCACTGCGTTGACTCACAAGTGTTTTAGCGTGATCTATTTAGAATTTTTATCTATTAGATTGATACTGATACGCAGGGTTCTTTCTACCCCCTCTAATGGTTGCGGTAGTTAGCGTTGTGCATCTCAACCGTGCTGCGAGCACGATCGATGAGTTGGATGTTATTCAATATCGCCTAGGACTTGTAAACGCACCAGCTTAGTCGAAGGGCTATTGGCATTACCCAGCTGGATCTCGATAATTTCGTTAGTCAGTGGGGTTAGCGCGCTGAGCAGTGCCCGCAGCTGTGGTGTGCTTTCGCCACTGTCAACATACACACGCTCTGCTAATTTGTTAAGTCGTTTCCAGGCGGTATAGAGCTTGGCCGTTGCCTGCTCTAGCTGGGTTGCTTGGTTAACTAAGTCGGCTGTAGAGTTTAGACAGCCAACGCGCAAGGCTTCTTCGAGGGCTTGCTCTAGATTGACCCTGTCTGGATCGACCGTTTGTACCTGGCTGGCGGCAGCAATATATTTAGATAAGTAGCGAGCTTCAGATGTGATCTGCTTGAGGGTATCTACATCTGGATTGAGAGCCGCTTCTGTTTTTAAGGTGTCTTGATGGCTAGGAGGCAGCTTTTCCATTTCCTTGACCAGCGGTGTGAGATAGCGAGTAGGAATGGTGTTGTTAGCGGCTTTTTCGCGTACTGTCTCAGGGATTAGGTCAGACGTCATAGCAGTCCATTCATCGGCCAGCTGCTTAACTTCTTTGCGGGTAATTTGCTCACCTCTACGGGCGGCCTCAGTCACCATCTGCTGGACTTCTGGCGCAGCTTGAGCTGTTTCGACAAAGGCTCGTTTGCTAAATTGATTGACGGACTGTTCGTTGAGGAGACCCTCTTTGAGCAGTTCATCGGCGCTATTGCCTAGTTCAATCAAGGCATAGGCTTGACTTTTGCTAATTTCTCGATCCTTTAGCCAGTTGAGAAATCCGGTGCCACGACTGTCGCCGCCTTGTTTTTCGCGATCGCGCACGGCTCTGAGGATGCGACCTCGCCAGATATCAGTCTGGAGGTCAAACTGATCGCATACCTGCCAGGCTACATCGATTTGCTGGTTAAAATCGTGTTCAGAAATACTGGCATCACTGGGGTCAGGAACTTGAAAGTCGAGCGTGACATTTTGGTCTGTGCCGCCCTGGGTAATGTCGGCCACAAAATCGGCTGCTCCAACCATGTAATTCCTCTATTCTTCAGACCTGATTATTAACGCTGACTGTATCCAACACCATAGTTTTTTTGTGGGGAAAACCTGACGTTTGGATATGACGTAAGTTTTTGGTGGTTGCTGATTTATAGGATAGGCCGCTCTGTCGTCATGGCGGTTCGACAGCCTTTTACAGTTAAAGCCATTCCGAGGATTAGCAATGCCAGCTTTTAATATTACAGCTGTAAGACCCAGCGCACAAATAGCAGAGACAAAGCAGCAGCTCCCAGCACAAGGGTCAACAGCCCTCCAATTAAGATAATGGCAAATACCTTATCGGCCTGGCTGCTGGGGGCTGGGCTGCGAATGTGGCGTTCTAGCAAGTCGACATTGCGAGCATTGGCTTTCCAGACCACATCAAAGAAGTCCCCCAGCATCGGGATAGTGCCCACCAGCACCTCAGTCAAAATATTGAATCCCATACGACCCAGTGTGGCCGCCGGTACCCCCATCCGGGCAGCTTCGGCCACAACATAAATAGAAATCAGGCCAGCCATCAGATCGCCACCGCCAGGGAGTACCCCAATCAGCGGGTCTAGACCAACGCGATAGCCTAAACCTGGAATTGCGATCGCATTATCCAAAACATGACTCAAGTTACGCAATCGTTGCAAAGCCGGATGGTTATTTTTATCTGAAATAGTGGGTTTCCGACGGTAAGAAGGCATAAAGGACAATTATCTACGGGTAGATTACGTATACACCATGGGCTTTAATATGGCTGGTGCCAATCTGAGATTTTGTCTATAAAGTTGATAGAGCGTTAGCTTTGGTAACCGAGCTTACTATTGAACGTTACAACCTGGCCCAGCAGGACACTCAAATCCTGACTTGGTGCATAATGTCACCATCTAAACGACCCATAGTTTCCCAATCATGAAGCAATCTAGGAATATTTTACGTCGCACCTTGTTTTTGCCCACGGCTTTACTGACATTTGGGGTCTTAAGTACGAGTGCATGGGCACAAATTTATAACCCCATCGAGCTAACAGGGGGACGTGAAATTGAAGATACGCTTTCTGAAAATGATATTCCCACAGGTGTAGGTGGCTTTGCTCGAGATTACAGCGTCGAGCTATTTGAAGGAGATCAAATTACAATCGATCTCATTTCTGAAGAGTTCGATGCCCTTGTCAGTTTGCTCGGAGCTGATGGTACTACCGTTAGTGAAAACGATGACGGTCCTGATGGGTCAACCAATTCTTTATTGTTTGCCCGTATTTCTGAATCGGGCCAATATACGGTGCGGGTGCGGTCATATGCAGGCCAGGGCACTGGGGCATTTTCTTTGAGATTAGCTCGTCTTAGAGAAATCGAATAGTTCCTCTGAAGTGCACCTAGTAGTCCCCTGTCTAAGTCAGGCTTTTTCAGGTGCTGGCATGTATCATCCGAGGTCTAAGGAGAAAGATTCTAAGTTTGAGCTTGCTAAGGGTTCCACTCTTTTGCTAACTTGTTTAAGCGCACAAGCAAGGCAGTCATGCCGCTTGTTGCCGGGATAGCTCAGTTGGTAGAGCAGTGGACTGAAAATCCTCGTGTCGGCGGTTCAAGTCCGCCTCCTGGCATCGCCGGTTTAACCGGCAAGTGTGGGTCGTTGCCCGAGTGGTTAATGGGGGCGGACTGTAAATCCGCTGGCTACGCCTACGTTGGTTCGAATCCAACACGGCCCACCACCAGCCTTCATAGCTCAGCGGTAGAGCACTCCCTTGGTAAGGGAGAGGTCACGAGTTCAATTCTCGTTGAAGGCTTTATTGATAGAGCTTTCAGACTCATGAGTGAGCCAAGTGTTGTTGGACAATTTTAGTGTCGTAAAAGAGGTTGATTCTAGCAATACTCCTGCTGTGGGTGAGGTGCTCATAGGGTATCAGTCAGCTCAGATAATTGAATCTGTTAAAGGCGATCCTAAGCAAGTTAAGCGATGGACATCTGGAATATCTTGTCAGACTCTGAATCCTGGCTAAGGGTACGGTAAAGTTTGCAATGCTGTTTACCCCCGGTCCTCAGTAGGCAATCAGAAGATTACCCAGTAGGGTGTCCGATGGTCCTAAGCAATCAGTACTCCTTCAAGTAGCATGCGCTCTTCAAAAAAGCTTGTCAGTTCGTCAAACGAGTTAAACTCGTCTGCGACATCTATCTAATCACTCAACGCATTAGATAGATGTTTAAGCCCGTGAGGTGCACTAAAGCCCGTGAGGTGCACTAAAGAAGGTAGGCTTGAGTATTTTGACAGTTGGCTAATAGGTCGTTTTTAAGCCAAGGCGATTGTCGACGCTAAAAACGAGGCGCTGTTACGGTTCTTGATGCCGACACATAGCATTGTTTGATGGTGACGATTCTGATGCCTGCGATCGCAACCTCGGCCCTAATCTGCAACCGTCTATCTGTCCCTTACGCTAGAGGAATATCCTCAATGTCAACCTGTATCCTCAACCCAGCACATAAAAGTCCATAAGAAAGCCTGACTGCGTCGATACTGCTCCTTTATGGTTCTACCAAACTTGATAGCTTTTATGAGAAGCCTCAGAAAAGTTTGATGAGAGTCGCGTAGATTCACACAGCATCAGAGGTTTGAGCAAGGTGTTTCTGCCTATTTCAATACCAAATGTCATTCAGTTTTGTAAACAAATGTTTCTTTGATTATATATCGCTTGACAGGTTGACGCTTAGCTTATCCGTGGTTAGAATCTCTATGTAAGACGGCGGGTAACGCCTCTGTTAGCGATACTGATTTCTGGAGGAGTGACCGATGGATATGCCAGGTCAATTAACATTAGAGCAGCAGTTTCAGCTGCAGGTCCTAAAAGACCAGGTTCGTAGTCTTTCCCATGAAGACGCACAAAACTATGTCGTTGAAGTTATGCGCCAAATGATGGTGAAAGATAATTTAGTTAAGCATTTATTGAAAAACGCCTAAGCGCAATGCGAGAAACCCTAAAAAGCCCCCTTTGAGCACAGATTCAAAGGGGGCTTTTTTAATTACGGACGAATCATCAAAGCAGACAGCGATTAACCAAATGAGTAATGCTTACTAACCGCCGTATCAATCCGCCAGATACAGCTCATACCTGCAGGAAATATCACCAGATCTCCCTTTTCTATCGAGACTGGTTCTCCACCTTCTGGTGTGACAGTGACGCTGCCTGCCAAGAGGTAGCAGGTTTCCCTATCATCGTAATGCCAAGAAAATTCTGAGACGTCTTTTTGCCAAATAGGCCATGAAAAGATGCCCATAGCATCTAATTTGGACTGACTGGGCTGATGCTCAATATGAATGGTATTCATGCGATAGTACTCTGCTTGTTGTCTAATTGGCTGCCGCAACCCCCCACCAAGCTAGACCATAGGATTGGGGCTCTTTAGGGGTTAGCTGCTGCTTGTAAACAACTCTCAGCTTATAGCGGCCAGACTGAGGAATTTTGTAAAAGATATGCTCCAGACTATCGACACTACTTACCGAAGACCAGATACTGTTTGCGGTATCTTCCTCATCTATAGGCATCAAGTACAAATTCAGGTCGTTGAGTTCTTCAGCTTCAAATCTTTCACCAATCTCATATAGTCCGTCAGGGCTGTTCTCTACCAGAGATACTTGACGCTCCCAAGCAAGCGTCGCTGCAAAGTAACTATCGGCTTTGAGCGGTGTGTCAATAACGTAGTCCGTATAAGCAGCGTCTGGCTCTGAGCTGTTTTGAGCTGCTGATAGAGAATTATAGTCCCAACCCCTTACAGGGACGTCGCCAGGGATCCATTGGCCACCATTAAATTGCTCATAAGCTCTAAACGCATTTAAGTGACCGGTACCCAGCTCTCTATGTAAGGGTATTGCTGGATCTAGATAGGCGTCAGATTCAAGCCAAGTTTGGTTTGTTTCATCGAGTAGGGTGCGGCTCATCCCTAAATTTTGTCCATCGCCCGCATCTAGAATTTTGTCAGCCGCGTTGAGTAAAACGGCCTTCATCACCATGGGCTCACGAGCATCTAACTGCCAATCGGCTGTGCGAATTTGCCGATCGCCCCACTCTTGCAGTAAAGCGACTGTCGCGACGACATGGGGTGCCGCAAAACTGGAGCCGCTGCTTGTAACTTCCTGCCCATTAGGATTCAGCATTACAATATCGTCCCCAGGGGCGACCAGGTTAATAGAGCGTCGAGGGCCCACATTAGACTCTGGTTCTCCGGTTCCCCTGGGGCTAAAGGTTGGCTCGCTACTTGAATTGGCGTAGTCAACTTTGACAAACTGCCCGTCTACTTGAGTCGAGTAGGCCACATTGATCCCGTTAAAATTATCTGTGGGAATAGGAATACCGCCCCCACCTTGATTCCCTGCAATAACATACAGAGTTTTATGAGCAATGCTAGACCAGTCAACACATTGAGTTAATAAAGCGTTGCCGTCCAAACTGGCATCAGGTCGAGGATCGCTGATCAGGGGCTCGCCAAAACTAAAGTTGATAGCCCGCACATCACCACTGTTGCGTAGAGCAATATGCTGCGTCGTTAAGCATTCCTGGGGCTGACCGCTAAATTCGCCCGATAGGGGTCCAATGGCTGCCGAAAACAGCGTCGCGTCAGGCGCAACACCCGTCAGCCGTTTCTCTCGGCTAATCATAACGCTTGCTACATGATTGGCATGGTTATCGATGTATTCATCGGCGATGGCCGCTCCATCAAGCTGTAAAACTTGTGTAACAGGAACTGGGTTATTAGGGATTGATAACTTGTCTAGCCCAAAAAAACCAGGACGTCCCCCTTCAACTTGGCCGATTGCAATTTTTTTACCTGTGAGATTGTAAGGGGGCTGATGCAAACGACGGGCATCAATGCCATCTGCTCCTACAGATACAGATAGAGCGACGGCAGGTAAGCCAGTGCCAAGTCCTGCAAGGATAGCTAGATGCGTTAAGAGATATCTGGTGCTTGAGTCAGAACTGGTTCGGTCAAACAATTGCTGAAAAATTCCCATGGAGACTCCCGTAAAAACACGTTGGGATGATGAATACCATCAGCTAGCGAAGCTTGTAACGATTTTTATACTAAGTTTTTGTTACGATAGTGACCATTAACGGTGATCACGCGAGGCCTCCCATGACGCAATCAAAAAAATCTGTTGTTGTTTCTCCATCTATCTTATCGGCTGATTTTAGTCGCTTAGGTGATGAAATTCGAGCGGTTGACGCTGCTGGAGCAGACTGGATTCATGTCGATGTAATGGATGGTCGGTTTGTGCCTAACATTACCATCGGCCCACTAATTGTTGAGGCGATTCGACCCGTGACTAAAAAGCCTCTCGATGTTCACCTAATGATTGTTGAACCAGAAAAGTATATCGAAGGATTTGCTAACGCGGGTGCCGATATTATCTCTGTTCATGCTGAGCATAATGCTTCACCGCATTTGCACAGTACCCTAAGCCGTATTCGTGACATGGGTAAGCAAGCGGGTGTGGTACTCAATCCTTCTACGCCTCTAGAGCTCATTGACTATGTTCTAGAGCTATGTGATCTGATTTTGATCATGAGTGTAAATCCTGGTTTTGGTGGGCAGAAGTTTATCCCTGCAGTTTTACCCAAGATTCGTAAGTTGCGTCAAATGTGTGATGAACGCGGTCTAGATCCATGGATTGAAGTCGATGGCGGCTTAAAAGCTCATAATACTTGGCAAGTTTTAGAGGCCGGTGCCAATGCAATTGTTGCTGGTTCTGCTGTGTTTAAAGCGCCAGATTACGCTGATGCCATCGAAAGCATTCGCAATAGTAAGCGCCCTGCCCCTGAACTAGCTGCGGTTTAAGCGCTAGCTTTGGTGCCGAATGCCATAGTGTCGTGCCGTCATGGGTAATTGATGGCATGACCTGAATTTTTAGGACACGCTTTGAGCTTAAGTTCTCTGTAGGGCTTGATCTCAAAGCGTATTTTTTTTCAGCATAAGAATTCTGACGGCACGAGCGGTATAAAGTCAGCGTGAATTTATCTAGAGCTCTAACAGTCAGAAAAATCAGAGAAAATACGGATAAGCTCTCAAGCATTGACTCAAAAAAGTATCAATTTTGACTGAGATAATAATACGGTGAGACCGAAGACTCCTGGCGATACGCGGTCGTCAAGATCCTTACGGGTAGATGCGTCTGGAGATACGGCAGGACGAGATTACGTTTGATATCTAAGAGTATTTGCTGAATCTATCAGTATTAATACGTCTAATTTAAAGAATTTGTGTGACGAGAGCATAATCGCTGATAGATTGATTTTAAGGCTCAATAATAGGAATAGGCTATATCACGGATGTTGCTTTGTAACGCGCCCTATACAGTGGTTTATGTAAAACAACCGGGTTGCGTGTTCCCTTTTATACCTATTTCTGGTCGCTGGAGTGCGATTTTGTCTCTCTAGGTTTTTTGGTGATTTCTATGGCTATTCAATCGGTGGAAGACATGGTTGCTAAAATCTTTGCAACTCGTCGTATTACGCGCGCCGATCAAAGTGTTTTGATGGCAATGTTTGCTGGTAATAACATCAGTGCCAGTGACAAGATGTTGATTAATCAGATTTATGATGCCCTCAATCAGGGACGTCTACGTGTAGTTGAGTAGTATTTTTTACTACGGTGAAACGTTAAGATATCGCAACTGCCTATAAGGCAGTTGAAGGCTAATCTTTTTGTAGAAGCTCTGAAAAAGCTAGATCTTCGGCGGCAAGTACAAAGACGGTAGGGGGTAAACCGACCGTCTTTTGTTGTAAGGATGCGTAGTACTTAGTAAATTCGTCGTCTGGCGTTGCTAGTCCCATCAAAATAAGGTCTGCTGTTGCAGAGGACTTTCTGAGAATAGTATCGAAGGGGCGGTCTTCGGCAACGATGATATTAGACTGCGCGCCGATGCTAAGGGTTTCGATGAGCCTATTGAGATTGGTTTGCGCTGCTTGGGCCGCTGCTTGATTTGAGACAACTAGTTTGAGGTATATATCTGCTGAGCGCCATCTCATGCCGGTGCGTAGGAGATAGGCGAGAATCAGCATCAGTCCTCCATTAGATTGCAGACCTCCCCACCAGACATCAATACGCTGTGGAAATCGAGGCATCTGACTGGGTGGATTTCTGAGGATAATGATGTTGCGTTTTGCCTGGTGGCATTTCCGAATGATTTGGCAGTATCGGTCTCTGGCCTCGTGATCGTCTGTTTCGGTATCCCCTAGCAGAACAGTATTAGGCATTAGTGGTCCAATACCATAGGTGTCGATCAGCTGTCGGGCTCCTGTCGAGGTATCATCGGCTTCGAGCAATTTTACAAATGCCTGGGTGCCGCGCTTTTCTAGATAATCGCGAATTGTGCTACGGATCTGTTCTTGTTGCTTGAGATTGCGTGCCCCGGTCGGTAAAATGCTGGCGACTGTGATGAGTCCGCGATTGTGGGTAAAGTCTGTGGCGAACTCGATTAGATGCCAGCGCTTGGTCGGGGCCCCGGAGAGCACAAGCAGATGAGGACGCCAGTTTTTTGGATCGGCGCTATCTGCAATGTTGTGCAGTCCGGCGCGTACCAGGGATAGCCAGATTCCTTGTCTCACGTCGCCCCAGGTGGTACGAATTTCGCGGCGCTCTAGCCATAGATAGATACTTAAAACGATTACAGCGGCAGCGACGGTAGCGGCTGAATTGATTAGGAACATGATGGCAATACAGCCTAATGCCCCTAATAGTGAAACGTACCAGGGAATGCGAAAAGTAGGTCGAAAAGACGGACTTTGTAGAAATCCCTCAATGCCGGCTGCGACATTGAGGACCATGTATGTCGTGAGAAAAAACATGGTGAGCACAGGCGCGATCGCATCCAAATCGCCAATGCACACCACCGCTAACACTACACCTAGGGTGAAGAGTGTTCCTAGCCTGGGCTCATCGCTGGGGCCATGGCCGTTACCCAGCCAGCGGAGACGCTTGGGCAAGATGTTATCGCGAGCTAGTGCCTGTAAAACTCGTGGTGCTCCCAGGATGCTGCCCAGCGCACTAGATAGAGTGGCACCCCACACGCCTAAAAGAATCGCATCGCCCCAAACCGCAATCTTGCGCATAATCAGCGGATCGGCGATCAGGCTGTTAGTATCAGCACGATTGATCAGCAATAAGGGGATAGACATGTAGATGATATAGCCCACCCCCACTGCCGCTAACGTTCCCATGGGTATGGACTTTTTGGGATCTTTGAGATCGCCCGACATATTGACCCCGGACATGATGCCGGTGACTGCAGGAAAGAAAACAGCTAATACAGCCCAAAAGTTCACCTGGCCAGCATCCTCAGGAATAGGCAGCTCGGTCGGCGGTGCGTTACTGCCAAAAAAAAGGCTCAACAGAGACAGCACAATCGCCGCCATGATGACGTACTGGGCTTTGATGGCAATATCTGCAGATTTAAGGGCCAACGCGGTCACGGCAATCGTCGTGACCAGGGCCATTAATGTAATAGAGATAGAAATATTGGGAAAAGCGCTGGCGACGCTTTCTGCGAAACCAATTGTGTAAAGAGCAACTGAAAACGCCTGGGCAAAATACAACGGAATGCCAACGGCTCCACCGGTTTCAATTCCGAGGGAGCGGCTGATCATATAGTAGGCTCCACCGGCTCGAACCACCTGATCGGTTGCGATCGCGCTGATGGATAACCCTGTGATAAACGTAATTGCAGTTGAAATAGTAACAATTAATAAGGTATTAACTAAGCCCATTTGACCGACAACCCAGCCAAAACGGAGGTACATAATGACCCCCAAAATGGTGAGAATCGATGGTGTAAAGACACCTCCAAAGGTGCCTAAACCTGCAGGGCTAGCTTCAATGACTTTAGAAGACGATTCAGAGGAACGCGACGTCATGGGTAGAAAGCGTTAGATCACCTTAATTTAGCTGTCAATGGTACAGCATGCCACCGAAATCAAGGGGTATCTGGGACGTATCAAATGTTTATTTCGAAGCTTGTACAACTAGCAGGCTACCCACAATCAGTCCTAAAAAAGGAGGCAGCCAGGCGGCCGCGACGGGGCTTAGGGTTCCTACTTTACCGAGGGCATCGGCAATAAACCCAAGTAGGTAATAACCAAAAATGATGACGACGCTAATACCAAAGCTGGTTGCCTTGCCCGTACGCTGTGGTCGGATCCCTACCGCTGAGCCAACAATTCCAAAGACAATACAGACAAACGGCAGGGCGTAGCGTTGATAGAGCCGTAGCTCCCAGACCCGAATACTGCGCTCATCTCCCGATTTGCGAACAATTTGATTGAGATGCTGTCTGGTTTCAGCAATGTTCATCTCATCGTCATCTTTGCTGCGAGAGGCCAAATCTAGAGGAGTACGGGGCAGATCAAGCTCCTGGCGATCGAACTTAACGATATGCCCAAAGGAACCATCGGGCGAAATCGCATAGATGGTGCCGTTAAAAAAGGTCCAAACGTTATCTAAAAAGTTCCAGGTAGCCGTTTCTGCACTGACGACCTGCTCTAGACCCGCTTGGGAAAAATCTAGAATTGTAAGCCCTCGCATTTCTTCGCCATTAAAACGGCGGGCATAAAACAGCCGTCCTAGCTCTTTGCCGCTGCCGTCTTCGGCCTGCTGATACTCCTGGTACATGATGTTGCGTTCCCGAAAGGGAGGCTTTTCGGAGTTGAATGCCTGCTCTAACATGACCTTTGCCCGATAGTTCGCAGCTGGGGTAATGACTTCATTAAAGACAAAGGTCAGACCGGTGATCAGCATACTAAGGACGAGCGCGGGGGCGATGATCCGCCGTACGCTGACACCACAGCCCCGCAGCGCGGTAAGCTCGCTATCGCTAGAAAAGCGACTGTAGGTCATCATTGTCGCCAGCAGTGTTGACATGGGAAAGGCCAACACTACAAATTCAGGCATTTTGAGGACAAACACCTGCATAGCTAGACTAACTTCTAGGCCAGACTCGGTGACTTTGCGAATCAGATCAAACAGGGCACCGACTGAGACTAGAATTGAGGAAAAGGCCCCCACACCAAAGAGAAAGGGGAGGGATAGCTCTTTGGCAATATATCGATCCATGATCGACAGAGATGGCCACCAAGACAGGCCGGGGCTAGACGCATTGGGCTGAGAGGTGGTTGCCATAGACCGTAGTTATAAAGGCGGATAGATAAATGTTTTGAAGACCCTATTTTAGCGATGCGCAGGGAGTGATTGGGGGCTTACAGTTGGAAGTCGTCACCCAGATAGTGTTCGCGCACCAGAGGATTATTGGCGAGATCCTCTGCACTGCCATAGGCCAAAATGCGTCCATCGCTCATGATATAGGCGCGATCGATAATTCGCAGGGTTTCGCGTACATTATGGTCAGTGATGAGAATACCCATGCTGCGATCGCGCAGTTTAGACACAATCTGCTGAATTTCTGAAACAGCAATCGGATCTACACCCGCAAAAGGCTCATCCAAAAACAAAAACGTTGGCCCCTGCTGACCTGATGCCAGAGCACGAGCTAGTTCAGTACGCCGCCGCTCACCGCCAGAGACTTGAATTCCCAGCGTATTGCCTACTTTTTCCAATCGAAATTCTTGCATCAGCTGAGCTAATCGCTGAGCCCGTTCACGGCGAGGCACCCGAGTTTGCTCCATCACCAGACGAATATTGTCCCTGACCGTCAGGTTACGAAAAATGCTGGCTTCTTGTGCCAGATAGCCAATTCCCAAGCGAGCACGCTCGTGGATAGAGAGTGAGGTGATTTCTTGATTATCTAAGCGTACAGCTCCCTGGTCAGGTCGCTCTAAACCAGTTGCCATGTAGAAAGTTGTTGTCTTCCCAGCCCCATTGGGTCCTAGTAATCCAACAATTTCTCCCTGAGCTACCGATAAACTGACCCCGCGCACAATCGTCCGCTTACCGTAGGCCTTGTGTACATTTTCTAGGGCCAGCACTGTCCCCTTAGTTGTCGAGATATTAGACGTTGGGTCAAGAGCAGGAGACAGCATCTATTCATCAGTGGGGATAGCAAAGTTAGGCAGCTCTTCGGGTAGAGCTGGAAGCGTAGTCGTTACTGGCTCAGGCTGAGGTGCGGCGGCTGGCTCCTCTGTGGGCTCTGGAAGCACATAAACTGACTCGACTTGCTCATTAGCATTGGGTGTGGCAACAAATCGTCCCTCATCAATTAAATAGGTGACAACTTCAGCTTGCAGGGTATTGGCTTCTTGTTGGACAAATACATTACCGGTCAAGATGATGCGCCGCTCGCGGCTGTAGTACTGAGCCTGAGCTGATGTGGCGTAAATTGCTTCTTCAGGATAGTCAACCTTGACATTGCCGCGAGCCGTGATGATACCTGTATTTGCATCGGCTTCTTGAACGTCGGCTCGAAGCTTAATGGAGCCTCCAGACTGAGCCTGAGAAGGCCTGCCCCAACCGTTAGTCAACACTAGAAGGCCAACTAAGATTCCAGCACTGAGCTGCATTAGTTTTAGGAAAGGAGTTTGCAAGAACTCTCCTTTTTGTACAACCATGCCTTGTCTTTTGCTAATGCCCATGACCTAACCTAATTGCTAAAAGCTCCATAGATAGTTTCCCTTAGCCCAGTTGTATGACTGTCTTGCTAATCTAGCGGCGATTTGCGCCCCGTACCGGTCAACTGTCCTTACTTCAAGTGTATTTCATGGTGTGAGCACCTTATGGTGTGGGCACCTTATCGCGCCCATGCCTACACCGGCACAATATGCGGTATAGGCAGCACCTGTCTGCTTTCGCTGTCCTGATTTTCTGACGAACCCGAACGAGCTAATAAAGTATTCGCTACCTGCTGAACCTGCTCAGGTCCTGTTTCTTGAAGAACAGTGAGCCATTGAATGACCTGCTCTACAAAACTAGCAACATTAATGCCTCCATAGCTATCTTCATAGGCATCTAATCGATGAATTCCTTCGCCTAGCAATATTGCAGCTCCCTGCCAGTTGAGATTTGTGAGGTGATATAGCCCAACAGATATTTGAAGAATGCCTTGATAAAACCCTTTGTTGATAGTCTGAGCATCCATCCAAATGGCTTCCAGCGTGTCGTGGCAAGCATAGTACTCACCCTGGTTGAATTGCTCAATGCCCAGCCAAAAATCAGAGGGCTGCTGGCTAGTGTTCAAAGAACTATCAGCGGTATTCATGGGTAGCTTATAGCAATCTTTAATTTACAGAAACTGACAAATGCTATTCTCCACTTTGAGTGTGTGTCGTTTGGAGTGTCAAGTATGGTGATGTCTTTTGCTAGGCAGCAGCAGGCTGATTTTGGGACAGGCTGGCAACCGCTGGAGCTACCTGCTACCCCTCTATTTGGAACGGATGGAATTCGTAGTCAAGCGGGAGAACTGCTATCGGCTCCTCTCGCGCTACAGGTGGGATTTTGGGCTGGACAAATCATGCGGCAGCAGCATCCGGGGGCTGTTGTACTGGGGCAGGACTCCCGTAATTCTAGTCCAATGATTGCAGCCGCTTTGGCAGCGGGTTTAACCTCAGCGGGGTTAGAGGTGTGGGATATGGGGCTATGTCCCACGGCAGCAGTAGCTTACATGGCCGCTACTGCTGAAACAGCGGGTGGCATTATGATTTCGGCTAGCCATAATCCCCCTGCAGACAATGGCATTAAGTTTTTTGGGGCGCATGGTACCAAACTAGAGAAATCTCTTCAGACACAGATTGAGCAGGCGCTTCGCCAGGGAGCCTGTGCTGGGGCATTTCATCCTGGCAATCAATGGGGAAAAACCTATCAGCGGCCCGAATTAGTCGATCGCTATGCTGATTTTCTACATCAGCCTTTTCTCACACGCCCCTATTTGAGTGGCATGCGGATTGTTTTGGATCTGGCTTGGGGGGCAGCTGCCCGTGTAGCCCAGAGCGTGTTTGAATCAACTGGTGCAGACGTGATTATGATTCATGGTCACGCTGATGGTAACCGCATCAATGTTAACTGTGGCTCTACCCACTTAGCCCCTTTGCAAGCTGCCGTCCGTGAACATCAGGCCGACATTGGGTTTGCTTTTGATGGTGATGCGGATCGGGTGATGGCTGTTGACAGTCAGGGTCGGGTGATGGATGGCGACTACATTTTGTATTTTTGGGGACAAACATTAAGACAGCATGGACAGCTGCCCGACGACACCATCATTTCAACCGTCATGGCCAATTTGGGCTTTGAGCGGGCGTGGGAACGTCTGGGGGGCACTTTGATTCGCACCAACGTAGGCGATCAGCATGTCCATGCCGAAATGGTGGCTCGGGGCGCGATGCTAGGCGGTGAGCAGTCTGGGCATATTCTTTGTCATCATTACAGTCTGACGGGAGATGGGATTCTCACGGCGTTACATTTGGCTGACTGGCTAAAGCGAGCCGGATGCTGTTTGCCCGATTTAATTGATCAGAGCTTTGAGCCCTATCCTCAGCGCCTAAAAAATGTTTGTGTAGAAAGCCGCGAGAAACGTCGTCAGTGGACCGACTGTGAGCCGTTGCAGCATGCCATTGCCAAAGCTGAGCTGACGATGGGTGATCAGGGCCGCGTACTGGTGCGAGCATCGGGCACTGAGCCCGTCATTCGAGTCATGGTGGAAGCGGCAGACGCTGAACTCGTTGACCATTGGACTGATACGCTCGCCAATGTAGTGTCAATGCATCTAGCCAGTTAGGAGGGCTATGAGCGCTACTTGCTGCTGAGGTCAAGACGTTAGCGAATAAAACACAGGGGTGACTTGCGTCTGTCTAGGATGGTGTGACATTATAGATCCCCTGTGTCAATTTGCTAGCTAGCACCATCAATCATGGCTAAAGGCGTTCGCATCATTATTACGTTGGAGTGTACGGAGTGTCGTAGCAATCCCAGTAAGCGCTCTAAGGGAGTTTCTCGCTACACCACTCAGAAAAATCGTCGGAATACTACCGGTAGACTAGAACTCAAAAAGTTCTGTACTCACTGCAACACCCACACTGTCCACAAAGAGATTAAGTAACTTACTACCATGGCCTATTTTCGCCGTCGGGTATCACCGATCAAGCCCGAGGAAAAAATTGATTACAAAGACGTTGATCTGCTGCGTAAGTTCATCACCGAGCGAGGTAAGATTTTGCCCCGTCGTATTACCGGCCTAACTGCAAAGCAGCAGCGAGATCTAACCGTTGCTATTAAGCGTGCGCGCACACTGGCGCTGCTTCCTTACGTAAATCGTGAGGGCTAGGTGAGCGCTCGGCTCTAAGACAGGTGGGTACAAAGTTTGCTCAGACTTTTTACATACTGCAGAGCTACGGACAACTCCAACGATAAACCCAAAGCCAAGGATCTAGGTGGGTGGAAAAAGGAACGCTGGTCGAGTTTAAGGTGCAAGGAACTCCTCGGTTGGGGGTAGCCGATCGCCCAGAGGGTAAGAAAAACTGGGTGGTGATTGATGGTAACGGTCAGTCCCATAGTTTGCATCCTCGCCAGATCACCTACATAGTTGAGCCAGGTGACTATCAGTCGTCGGACATCGCTAGTTTCTTGGCTGAGTCTGAATCCTATATGGATTCGGATAATCTAGAGGTAGCTTGGGAATTTTTGCAAGAGGCTGGGGAGTCTACTGACCCAGTCTCTTTGGCATTATTGCTCTTTTCAGAGCAGTCACCATCGCTACGTTATGCCTCTCACTGTTTGCTGAGTGGCGACAAGATTTTTTTTAAACGCAAGGGCGATCGCTACGAACCTCGTTCTGTAAAGCAGGTAGATGAAGTCCGTCATCAGCAGGCGCGTGAAGCCGAACGTCAGCTTGAATGGGAAGGTTTCTTGCTGCGATCGCGTCAGCACTTGCATAAAGCCACTGCTGCAGATGCACCAGTCTCCGAGAAACAGGAGCAAGTTGAATGGGAAAAGACTGACCGACCTCGTCTGGAAGTATTAGAACGCTACGCTACCCTAGGAGAGGACTGTTCTCAAAAAACGGCCGCTCAAGACATTCTTAAAGCCTTGGACTACGGTGCAGGCGCTGAAGATGCTTTTCAACTTTTAGTAGATTTGGGGCTGTGGAGTCCCCACGAGAACCTAGCGCTGCGGCGTAGTCACATTCCGACTCAAATTCCTGATGAGATTAGTGTCATGGTGCAGCAGCGTATCGATAATCCTCCACCTGATGCAGATAGTGATCGGCTGGACCTGACTCATCTAAAGGTTTATACCATTGATGATGAAAGTACTCGTGAAATTGACGATGGTCTGAGTCTAGAAACACTGAACGATGACCGTACGCGAATTTGGGTGCATATTGCAGACCCAACTCGATGGTTATTGCCAGGGGACGATATTGATTTAGAAGCTCGTCGTCGCTGTACAACGGTCTACTTGCCGACGGGAATGATTCCCATGTTTCCTGAGGCTTTGGCAACAGGCCCGATGAGTCTGCGCCAGGGAGAGGTTTGCTGTGCCCTGAGCTTTGGCATCGTCCTCAGCAGCGAGGGAGCTGTTGAAGAATACGATATTCAAGCCAGTCTGATTAAGCCAACATATCGGCTTACCTATGAAGATGTAGACGAGATGCTGGAATTGGGTCTTAAAGCAGAGCCAGAGCTTAATGCGATCGCACAGTGGGCCAAGCAGCGTCGGCAATGGCGCAAGTCTCAAGGAGCGATTTCGATCAATATGCCGGAGTCATCCATCAAGGTAATTGATGAAGAAATCACCATTGACGTACTTGAGAACTCTCAGTCTCGACAGACTGTGGCAGAAATGATGATTTTAACCGGGGAAGTTGCAGCCCGCTATGGTGAGGCTCATGCCCTAGCGATTCCCTTTCGGAGTCAGCCTGAACCTGAACTGCCGTCTGATAATGAGCTGCTACAGCTGCCGTCTGGCTGGGTAAGAGATTCGGCTATCCGACGCTGTATGCCCCGCAGTGAAATGGGGATTAATCCGGCTCGTCATGCCACCTTAGGATTAGACTATTACAGCCAGGTAACGTCCCCTATTCGGCGCTACACTGACCTGCTGGCTCATTTTCAGTTAAAAGCCCACCTTCGCGGCGAGACCCTACCCTTTTCACCTGAGGAAATGACCGAACTGACTCAGGGAGTATCCACAGCAGCCTATGAGGCGATCACTGTAGAGCGTCAGACCAAACGCTACTGGGCTTTAGAGTTTTTACGTCGTCAAAGCGATCATACCTGGCCTGTCATGCTATTACGCTGGCTGAGGGAACATGAAAATCTGGGTCTAGTCATCATTGAAGATCTGGGTTTAGAGCTGCCAATGCGATTCGAGACACCGCCGGTACTAGGAGAGCGCTTTGATGTGCGTGTGGTCCATTCCAACCCTCGGCAGGACTTTATTCGGCTAGAGCTGGCACCCGATGAGGCCGTTGCTAGTGAAGCTGTCGCATGACGACAACTCGGCCTTTTTTGCACACGACTCCCAATGAGGCTTTGGCCGATACGGTGGAAGAGCTTGTCACTGTTCCCTTTGGGGGGCATAGCTCCAAGTCGTTTCGAATACTGCTGCCTACCAGTATTGATGCATTATTGGATCATCCTGCTACCTATGCTGCCTTTGCCCAGGATGAATACATGCCTTATTGGGCAGAGCTATGGCCGTCAGCTTTGATGCTAGGTCAGGCGATTGCCCAGTACGTTTGGTCTGAAGGACTAGAGGTATTGGAAGTTGGGTGCGGATTGGGGCTACCGGGGGTGGTAGCTCTGGCGCTGGGGATGGAGGTTATCTTTAGTGACTACGATGTGGCGGCTTTAGAGTTTGCTGCGCGTAATGCCAACCAGAACGGATTTGACCGATTTCAGACGCTGCCGTTAGACTGGCGCTGTCCACCAGACGGGCTAAGCGTTCCGCTAATGCTAGCGGCAGATGTCATCTATGAAGCCCGCAATATCCATCCCTTGATTGCCCTCATGGCAGCAGTCTTGACGGCTGAGGGAGAGTGCTGGTTATCAGACCCAGATCGTCCCCATAAAGATCAGTTTCAAGCTGCGCTTGTCGATGCTGGATTTGAGTTTGAGGCCATGCCACATAGGCTAGTTCGACCTGATAAACCAACCGTACAAGGAACGGTATATCGGATTTGGCGCTCGGCTAACTGACGGTGGCCCCTTGCGATCGCAGCCATAGCTTCTCTGTCTGCGATAGCCCAAGCGGGTGCTGGAACTGAGTTCCTTTTACCGATACCTGATGCCAACAGATACCTTGCAAATGACTATCTCGGATTGTGGCATGGTCTAGCTGGGCGTTTTGAAGCTGAGTCCCTGACAGATCGACAGCCGTCAGCGTTGCGTACCTCATGAGAGTTTGCTGCAGATGGGCTGAGGTCAGATTTGTCTGGTAGAGATTGGCCCGGACCAAATTGGCTTGTTTGAGGATGGCCCCATCAGCTTCAGTATCTTTTAGAGTGGCCTGATTTAGATTGGCTCCTGTTAGATTTGCATCAGTCAGATTGGTGTGCATCAAGCTAGCCTGGCGGAGGTCGCAACCCTGAAGATGCGCACCCGTCATCTCAGTACAGTTGGCGTTGATGTTATACAGCTCAGCGCCGTTGGCATTAACCTGTTGCATATTTGCTCTCGTCAGATTGGCTCCTAGAAGGCTAGTGCGGCGCAGCATCGCATAGCTGAGGTCGGCCTCTGTCAGATTGACATCACAGAGCATCGCTTCTGTAAGATTGGCCCCAGCCAAGTTAGCCTGGGCCAGCGTTGCTTGGCTTAAAGTTGCACCCATCAATACCGCCCCCAGCAGCTGTGCTCGTCGCAGGCTAGCTGCAGTGAGGTCGGCATAGGCCAACGTTGCACCGCTGAGATTGGCATCTGCCATTTGAGCATCGATTAGCTGGATATGTTCTAGATTGGCACCCCTCAAATCTGCGCGAGTTAGATCGGCACGGTTGAATTTTTCATAGCTAAGATTGGCACCGCGAAGTTTTGCCCCAGCCCTATTTGACTGGCTAGCCGGCGGATATTGTCTGGGCAGGATCAAGTTTTTTGGAAGTGTAACAGGGGGATCTCCCCATCCGTCGGCCATAGTTCCCTTAAAAACAAGTAGGGATGTGGCTCATGGAACCACTTCTTTCTTTAGAGACAGAGATTAGTACCTAAGTAATTTTGACCATACTTGATTAGGTGATGTCACGCAGGATGACACCATCTTTATTCAAATTTTTTTTATACAAAATTTTTGCCTTCTGTTACTGATTTATCTCTAACGATCGGTGCTGCTCTGGGGCTGAGGCCCGGTGCAATCTCGGTCAAGCTGCTGACCGTCCGGCATGATAGTTCGACACAGGTGTGCTCCTTGAAGGTCTTCTATATGCACATCTGCCCACCACAGCTCGGCCTCACTTAGGTCTGTATCCCACCACTTGACCTCCCATAGTTCGGCGTTGCGCAAATTGGCTCCTTGAAGATTGCTTCCTTGGAGATTAGCTCCTCGTAAATTCGCGTTTTGCAAGTCAGCCGCGCGCAGGTCAGCGCCTTGCAGGTCGGCACCGCTGAGATTGGCCTGCTGCAGGTTTGCCATTTGCAGATTACAGTGCCTGAGGTCAGCGTTGGGTAGCTCAATTTCAGATAAATCGGCGTGGGCGGCTTCTAATCCTCGTAGGGATAGACCATCTCGGTGCAGCTCTTCTAGTGCCTGGTAACGAGCGTAGCTAACGGACATTTTGGCAGCTGCAGCCATATCAACGACTCGCCAAGCATCGTAGTTACGCTTTATCCGTCGTTCTGGCGCACCTTTGATGTACAAAATGACAGCGATGACCGCGGCGATGGATTCAACATCGCTCAGCAAAATGCTGATTGTTTTCCAGTGATGAGGCTGGATTTGAGGCACTAGCTGTGTCTGAATTCCAGGATCGGCAGCCGCTAAAATTTTTAGCGCCAATAGAGCCATCACTGCCAGGGCAACAACCAGCCATGTCGGTACTGACTGCATCCAGCGCTCAACAGGATGACCGGGACGGGTTGCTCTCCATTTCATAGGATGATTTTACAAGGTTGACAAGGATGTCTCATTAGTAGATTTAAGTTCCTACGATGTCGGCTTTTTAAGATGGAGAAAGCTGGTGCAGGCCGGGTGAATTCGAAAGCGTTCAATGTTTTCAAGATTGATTGTGGGCACTTCATAGTGACCGAGATAAGCCCCCGCTAGGCTAGTCTGCCGATTGGTATGACGGGGAACCCAGGCTTTGAGAAACCCAATTTTCCAAAGAATTTGCTTCAGCTCAAGATAGTCCATATCTAGAATCCAGGTGGCCGCCTGCTCAACATCATATTCACCGCAAACAATAGCTAGTAATAAATAATCCAGCCCTTCTTTGTTGTAATGGCTACGTGTGCCTCGAAAGATCTCAAACACATCTAACAGGTGAGGATACTGAAATCGATATTCTGAGGCGAGATCGCGAGTTTTTTGCTCAGAGTAGGATTCTTCGGCAGCTGCGATCGCAGCCTCATCAATGCGCCGTTCTGCTAGAGAATACTCAATACGCTCGGCACAAAGCTTACAAAACTGCAGCAGCTCGCGGGGGCGCAGCTGGGTCCGCTCAATGATGTAATCTAGAGTTTCCGTTCCAGTCGATTGCATCTGAGCTACAAAAACCGATTGCCAAAGCTTGGACGCATTCAGCCGATTTGCTTGGGGAAATGAGTGTACGATTCGACGCCCAATCAGCTCTAGCAGTTCATTTTTTCCCCAGCGAATGACTTCAACATCTTCGCGAATTTTTTGAGCATCCTCATAAATTTGAGGAATGTTATCGAATAGCTCCTGCCGAATTGAAATAAATACCCGCAGATTAGGACTAATTAGATTAAGCTTTTGAGTTGCTTGAAACAGGCCAGCAATAAAAAACTTGGCATCTTCTGAATTGTCCCAGCCCTTATCTAGCTCATCGATCAGAATCTTGATTTTGGTGCTTTTAAGAACGTTTTGCAGGCTAGGGATTAAAGTTTTGATTTCATCCAAACTGTAGAGGGCCTGCAGTCTCTGGCTGCGAAGACCCTCTACACCGGTTTTAACCTGTTCGATCCGCTTTAGATAATCGACTAGGGTAATGATGGAGCTGGTTTGCTGAGCTAGCTTTTTACTGGCTACATAGCTGTAAATATTTTTGGTGGCCCCTATAAGCAGACCGCGTTTGGTCTGGGCGATGTTTTTGAAAATTAGCGTGTACAGCAAATACTGCCATGCCACTGAATAGGCACTTTGCTTGCGCCAAAACCCATCCTCTTCGCTAGCTAGGTGATCGGCTAGTAGTTCGTAGGCATATTCCTCAGGAGATAATTCTAAGACGAGATGTCCTTTGCGCGTTTCGGTAGCTGCAATGTATTTGAAAATCGCACTTTTTCCAGCCCCACGATTTCCCACTAAGATAGTCTTGCGACCGCTTAGAAACTTTTGGTAGGTAGCGTTGGGGTAAAAGTATTCCGCCAGCCCAAGATTGATGTCGCGCTCAGCCGAATCTGACCCGAGATTGAGTTCTCTGATGTCTAGTCGCATGGGGCATAGGGACGGAGTTGCTATGGGTTAGTTTAGCGTTTTGTGGATTTAGGCCATAGTACCCCCAGGAGGCATCTCTAATGCTATGGAAAACGCTCTGAAAAGTGTATGACTTTTCAGAGCGTTCTCTGGTTCTAGCTGTTCTGTTTAGTCTGTCAGTGAGAGTCTGCTAGCGCATAAGTTCACTATAAATCGTCTTTAAGACCATCGACAGCTATTAAACGATGTCGAAAGCAACGATAGCATCGTTAAAGTCACTGTCTCCGAGACCAGCCTGATCTTCAATACCAAAGGTATTGTTACCAAGTGTCCGGAAATGGTCTGTACCACCGTTAGCACCGCTGTGGCTGAAGAATACTTCACCGTTAGGATCGATAGCCGGATCGACACCATCGACGGCAATAAAGAGACCCAGATGCGTACCGCCAGCCAGGGTGGCATTAAAGGTTTCAACCTGTCCATTGGTGCCGGTCAGATTGATATTGAGACGACTTGCGATCGCAGCTTCTCGATAGCCCTCTTGCCCCGGTAGAAACTTGTTACCCATAGCATCAAAGACGGCACCGTCTGCATCTGTGATATACAGATCGACGACATTATCTAACTTTGCCTCTCTACGGATTGAACCACTGATATTAACGGTGCCGGTTAAATCCGTAAGATCAATTGTCTCAGCGTCGTTGATGAGAACATTAGCTGCCAACGGAGTCTCTTCTAAAGCTGCGGCAAATTTGGTGCCATCCTCAAATGTTAACCCAATGGAGCCATCATCAAGCTCTTCTGGGATAGCGATGCTCTTGACCCCTTTTTCTTCAAGTTCAAACTGTAGATGAGTGATATCTACCAGCTCGCTGTTGAGCAAAGTGAACTTAGGATTAAAGTCAGGTAGTACGTTGTTCTCATTTTCAACGACAGAGAAAGTAGCAATTGGCTTACGGTTGCCTCCATTTGCGTCTGTACTAAAGATTGTGAGTGAACCGACCGTAAGAATTTCGGAAAGCTCGACAGTTAGGCTCAGCGCTTGTGTGCTGCCCAACGCATCAATAGCCAAAACATTGAATTCCGAATCGGATGACAGTGAGCCATCGGTGTCACCAGGTGTCTCAGGACCGGGTGTCTCAGGGCCAGGTGTCTCAGGACCGGGTGTCTCAGGGCCAGGCGTTCCAGTCCCTACAACCGTAAACGTGTCACGTCTAAGACCATCCCGAGGTGGCGCTAGGGGAATGTTGCCGTCTAGGCTGTTGATGGTCGGACTCTCAACGAGGTCGATGCCAACAGTACCAGAGAAAGCCCCTAGATCTCCACCGCTAACAGTAATATCAAATGCCTTAGGATTGCCATTGACCGCAGTATTAGCTGCAGGCACGACACTGGTGATAGTCGCTGTTGTTCCACCTGTTACAACAAAATCACCCGCATCGACGTTAGCCATTTCTTTATCAAAAACGGCCCGAAACACTAATATTGGAGTGTTGCTTTCAAGATCTGATAAATCATCAACTGTAATAATTCTGTTGATGATTGGTGCATTTTCAGGAGGATTGGGGTCTCCAGGATCTGTCGGGTCTCCAGGATCTGTCGGGTCTCCAGGATCTGTCGGGTCTCCAGGATCTGTCGGGTCTCCAGGATCTGTAGGATTAGTCGGATCTCCTAGAGCCACCGTATCTAGTCGAGCATTGCCCTTTACACGTCCAAAGGGACGGTTGTCGCTAATTTTATTAACGTCTATGTTGGGCGAGACGATTAGCCCTACCTCTCCTGAAAACGTATTTAGGTCTCCGCCTTCAACAACAACGTCAAAGATGCGATTATTTGGGTTTGGTATCGTAATGTCAGTTATTGTAGCTGTAGTGCCACCTGTGACAATAAAGTCTGCTGGATCAACGTTAGTTGTTCCCTCATTAAAAGTAAGACGAAAGACTAATTTGCGGTTAGCACTTTCAATATCGGATTGAAATTGGCGAAAGACAATACTTTCTAAAACTAAAGTCATAACGATCGATGAATGGTAGGAGATGACGGTGGCTCAGTCAATTTTTGAAAAATCTCGCTGGGTATATGCGCCTGGTTAAAATCTGATGTGTGCTCCGTAGCATGGATGTGCGAGAACTTTCCTGGAGCTGAGGATTGATTGAATCACAGCCTAGCAGGCTTACTCTGACAACTTATTCGTTGCCACATCAATGTCTCCCCATGAAACCCAGCAGGATTACGCAGGCTTCATCAAGTAATAAAAAGAATGTTATGGAATTGCTGAGTCAAGCTCTAATCTGCTTACGGCTGCATCCACCAGCTACAGCTGAGCGGTATATTCTATGATGACGGTGCTACTTTCGGATCGATTAGGAATGAGCGATCGCACCTCTAGCTGCTTGTAGTTCTTTGATTCGCTCTAACGTACCGGCAGGAATAGCTGATATTAGCTGCTGGGTATATTCCTGCTGTGGGTTGGTATAGATTTCATCGGCTGGGCCTAATTCTTCCAAGCGACCTTGATTCATCACCATGATGCGATCGCTCATAAATTTTACGACGCCCAAATCGTGAGAAATAAAGATATAGGTGAGGTTAAATTCTGCCTGTAGCTCTTTGAGGAGATTTAATACCTGAGCCTGCACCGACACATCTAGCGCCGAGACCGACTCATCGCAAATAATAAACTTAGGGTTGAGCGCCAGGGCACGGGCAATGCAGATGCGCTGGCGCTGGCCGCCGGAAAACTCGTGGGGAAATCGGTTAACACAGCCAGGATCAATATCCACCCGTTCTAGTAAGTAAGCCACCCGTTCTTTCAGATTGCGGCGACTGCGGATGACGTGGTGAATCTTTAATGGTTCGGCAATCGCTTTGCCGATACTCATACGCGGATCGAGAGAGCTAAAGGGATCTTGAAAAATGACCTGCATCTCGCGACGCAGCTTACGCATTTCTCTTTTAGACAGCTGGCAAATGTTTTGTCCTTCAAAGAAAATATTGCCCGACATCGGCTCTACCAGCCGTAGTAGCGCACGTCCTAGGGTGGTTTTGCCACAGCCTGATTCACCCACGAGGCCAAAGGTTTCCCCCTTGTAAACATCAAAGGAGATGTCATCTACGGCCATAAAGGTGCGAGCGGTCTGCCCAAAAATTCCCTTGATGGGGTAGCCCACTTTAAGGTTTTGGACTGTGACTAGCGGTGTTTCTCCGCTGATCGTTTCTAGACGACGGTTGGTTTCAGCCGCGCTAACCTCTGCTGTTAGGTCATCGGTTTCGTCGGGCTCAAAATGACGAGCAAAGATTTTGATGTCCCCATCGGGTTCAGTTTGTACCTGCATATAGTCAGCTACGGTAGGCAGTTTACGCAGACGCTGCTCGGGACGGGGTCTGCAGGCTAGCAGTCCTTTGGTGTAGGGATGTTCTGGGGTAGCAAAAATTTGAGCAACTGGACCATACTCAACGATTTTTCCTCGGTACATCACGGCGACATCGTCAGCGATTTCGGCGATGGTACCGAGGTCGTGGGTGATAAATATCATCGACATGGAGCGTCGGTCCCGCAGATCTCGCAGCAGATCTAAGATGCGCGATTGAACCGTAACATCGAGGGCTGTAGTGGGCTCATCGGCGATTAACAGGGACGGGTTGCAGGCTATGGCCATGGCAATCATCACTCGCTGCAGCTGCCCACCGGAAAGCTGATGGGGATAGCGTTTGAGAATGGAATTTTTTCGTTGCTGGACAGCGCGGGCGATGGCGTTGCGATCGCGTAAATTTTGCTCAGCGGCTAGCTGCGTTGCTAGATCTTCGTCGCTAGGTAGCAGCTTGACTTCTTGCAGACTGGCAATTGCCTGTTTTTCAGCCCCTGCTTTACTAATGGTTTGATGCTGTCGGATTGCTTCAGTTAACTGAAAACCACAGGTATAGACCGGGTTTAAGGAACTCATCGGTTCCTGGAAAATCATAGAAATTTTGCCACCCCGGTAGGTCTGCAGCTGGCGCTGGGAGATCTGGCATAAATTGACAGGGGCGGTCTCTGATGTTTCTGCAAATAGAATGTCACCCTGGGCAATTCGACCCGGTGGATTGGGGACCAGTCCCATCACGGCTAGAGATGTGACTGATTTTCCAGACCCTGACTCACCCACAATACCTAACGTACGTCCCCGCTGGACCTGAAATGAAATGCCATCGACCGCTTTAATAACACCGTTGGCGGTATCAAACTCAACTTTTAGGTTGCGGACATCAAGGATGGTTTCGCTCATGGAGTGTAGATAGTACTAATGGGAGCAGCCAGTGGGCTGACAATTAGAATAGGGGTAGACCCTAATTATCGGCTATGTCAGAAAACCTGCCGTTGTCTATGTATCTATATTGAAGTAAGACAACTATATTGGAATTGGGCTTAGAGATAGACACGTTGGCAAGCTGCACGGGTGTGCAAAGGATCGGTATTTTGAAGTAGCTACTGCTGTCGTAAATCCCCCGTCTGGGGCGAATTATAAGGGCGATTGTGTACGCTAAGACTCGGTCCACGTTAACTTCTATCGGTTTCTTACTTGAAAGCGACTGTTCTTAAGGTGAACATGAGGGTTAACTAGCCAGAATCATAGCAATCCATCGCTGCTGATTGTTGAATATGTTGTCTATACTCCCATCATGGCCCAACTTGCGATCGCAGTTTTGATCGTTATTATCGGTTCCGCTATTTGTTCTGGTACTGAAGTGGCGCTGCTGTCTATTCCCCTCCTCAAAGCTCGACAGCTTGCCCAAAACCGAAATCCAGCCACCGTTGCTCTGCTTGCTATTCGGCAAAAAGTCAACCGCCCCATTGCTACCATCGTCATCCTCAACAATATTTTTAACATCGTTGGTAGCTTTGTCGTCAGCCGTTTAGCAGCGGGCTTATTTGGCAATGTGATGTTGGGCATTTTTTCCGGTTTGCTCACATTTTTGATTATTTTATTTGCTGAAATTGTTCCTAAAACCATTGGTGAACGCTATGCCGAGCAGTTTGGGCTGTTGGTTGCTATTCCGGTACGCAGCTTAACCTGGCTGATGACTCCCATCATCCTAGTTTTAGAAAAACTGACTGCTCCTTTGGTTAAAGGTAATCATCGGCCTGTGACGAACGAAGCTGAGATCAAGCTACTAGCCATGCTGGGGTATCAAGAAGGTCTGATTGAAGACGACGAGGCTGAACTGATCCAAAAAGTATTTCGCATGAATGATATCGCTGCTGAGGATATCATGACCCCTCGAGTAGCGATTACCTACATCGAAGGCCATCAGACCCTAGAATCTGCCCAACAAGAAATTATGCAGTCGCAGCATAGTCGCATCATCGTTACGGGGGAAGAGCTAGATGACGTGCTGGGAGTAGCGCTCAAGGCTGAACTTTTGGCGGCACTTGTGCAAGGTCGGGGGCAGGACCCGGTGACTAGCTGTATGCGCCAGGCTCGCTATATTCCGGCGATAGAACGTTCTGACAAGCTGCTAAAAACCTTTCAAACAGCCCGCGAGCATCTCATGATAGTGGTGGATGAGTACGGCGGTGTTTCGGGTGTTGTGACCTTAGAAGATGTGCTGGAGGTTCTAATTGGGGAAATTGTAGATGAAACCGATCGCAACGTAGACCTGCAGGCGCTGGCTCGACAGCGACGACGGCGACTGCTGCAGCGGCAGGGATTCCAAACAGACTTAAAACGCAACTGAGCCAGACATGCTGCTATCGAATGTCTGACTAGGAAGCTGTGTTGAGATATGCAATACAAAGATTTTCTGCATTAACTTGGGCACTTATAAAATCAATGCAAACATGTCCGGCGTTGTGACGGTTTGGCTTGAATTAACGGTGTGAGATGCGGGGAGCTTTTGTCCTGGTTCTGCCAGTTCGCTACATTTGCAACCGATACTCTCAAATTATGATTGCTATGTTAGGTATGGTCTGGCGATTTATGGCGTTGGCCCCATTGGCATAGGATGTGTTTTCTCTAAGTAAGGAACCCATCCTTAAAATCGTCTATTTATCCACGTTTGTTCAACTATGCTTCATTTTGCTCATGTAGCGTCTCAGCTGTCTCGGTCTGCCCTGTTGCCGATCAACCGTTTGTCATGTCTGAGTCGTTGGCGAGCGGCAATTTGGGGAGGGGCCGTTGCTTTCGGTATAGTCTGGACGTTGCCAGCCCAGGCTGCAGAACAGATCAATATTCAAGTTGGGCCGATTAAGCAGACTCTGTATGTTAGCGATCTTGAAGAGTTCGCTAAAACTGGGCAAGTACCTGCCCGTTTACGGCTGTATCAGACGTTCTTGACACCAGAAATTCGGACTATGCTGAACAACCGGGTTACCCTGGATCCGGCCATGGCCGACCGGATGGTGTCTGATATTTTGGCGTCGCCCAACGGCGAGCTGTTGCTAGATTCATTGGCTCGTGTTGCCCCTGGGCTGACAGTGGAGCAAATCCGTGCGGCGATCCGTTTAGCGGCCAAACAGACCAATGGACTAAATATGTTGGGGATTCTGCGAGCTGTTCCCCAAGAAACCCTGGATGTTGATTTAACAGCTGCATTAGCGCTGGTGTCTCAGCTCAATCTATCGCGATTGGAAGGCGATGCTTTGAGTACGGTGCTAGAGCAGGAGCTGCTGGTCAACGACGACATAGCTCTGCCGCAGGGGATTGACCCTACTGCTGTTGGGTCGATGGAAGTAACTCGACGCTCGTTTAAGTTTGTCGATCGCGATCGCGATCGGCTGATCCCCATCGATATGTATGTCCCCGATCAAGCAGCGTTAGAAGATGCTCCTCTGGTGGTCCTTTCCCATGGATTTGCAGCCGATCGACAGTTTCTGACCTACATAGGCAAACACTTGGCTTCCCATGGATTTACTGTGGCGGCCGTAGAGCATGTCGGGAGCAATGTGGAAGCGCTCAATAATACGCCCCTGGATCCGACGGCTGTCGAAGAACCTAGCCGCATTCTGCCAGCGAGTGAGTTTCTAGACCGTCCCCGGGATGTCTCTTACATCCTCGATCGGTTGGTGTGGATGGAGCAAGTATCCCCTACGCTGAATGGTAAATTTGACCCTGAGCAAGCGGTGCTTATTGGTCATTCCCTGGGCGGCTATACCGGATTTGCTTTAGCGGGTGCCCAATTAGATCTGTCAGCACTGCCTGCATTTTGCGATAGCCTGACTCCGGTAGGGCTATCACCGGCTGATTGGCTCCAGTGTGCGGCTGTAGATCTCCCAGAAATGACGGCAGATCTAAGCGATGACCGCATTGTTCAGGTGATTGCTATGAACCCTTTGGTAGGACGACTGTTTGGTCGTAAAGGACTGAGTGATGTAGCGGTGCCCAGCATTATTTTGACCGGCACCAAAGATGGAGTGACGCCCACATTGGCTCAGCAGCTGGGACCATTTAATCAGCTTAGCGGGGCAGATAACCATTTAGTGGCGGTGATTGGCGGCACGCATCTAAGCGTGGGCGACCCGGAGAACGTCAATGAGTCCCTGACCCAAATTCCCTTCATGCCCGAGCTGGCGGGTGAGCAAACGGCTAGTCTGCGTCAGTACCTTAAGGCGCTTTCGCTGAGTGTGGTCCAGCAGCAAACGGATGAGGCGGACACATATCGCGCTTTTTTGAAACCGGCCTATGCTCAGCGATTTTCCACTGATGTCTTGCCATTGCGGATGACCCAAACGCTGCCCGATAGCGTACAAGGATGGCTAAGAACCGTTGCCCCTGAGCTGGCTCGGGCCCAAGGGGAGACTCTGCGGTCTTGGGCTCATTTGAGTACCTTTGATTTGCGCCAGTCCATTGGCAGAACGCATCGTCGGGTGATGGCGTTTTTGCAGCAGGAGCAGGTGTCTGTGACGGTGCTTTACTGGCCGATGGGGCTGCCCTGGATTTGAAGGGGTAATGTAGGGTCGTTACATTCAACGACCCTACATTGAGGATTTCGCGGTTAAATCCAGTAGCGCTATGGCTTCTCTGGGGCTGACTAAACTATTGGCGCAAAGAATACCAGATGCAGCGACAGCAGGGACACCAATTCCGGGTAGAGTACTATCGCCAACGCGGTACAGCCCTTTGATGGGGGTTTTACAGCCTGGAAACAGCCCCTGACCGGCCGCAATGGCAGGACCATAGGTACCCTGGTGCCGTCGGAGATAGCGCTGATGGGTAAGGGGGGTGCCAATGAGCTTAAGGGTGATGCGATCGCAAATATCTGGAATGACTCTTTGCAGTGCCCGAATTAAGGGTTGAGCTTTAACTTCTTTTTGGGCGGCATAGTCTGTATCGCGCTGCCAGCCTGCGTAAGGCTCTAAGGTATAGGCGTGAACAACATGATGTCCCTCAGGGGCCAGGGACGGATCTAACACCGATGGAATAGAAATCATACAGGTGTTACCGGGTGTCGTAATGTCCTTGAGCGTGTCATGCACAACGACATGATGAATAGTCAAGTCCTCTAATCCCTCAGCTCTAATCCCCAGATGGAGATGCATAAAGCTATCAACGGTAGGTGTTTCTAGAGACTTTTGCCGATAGCCCTCAGGCAAATTTTCTGGACTGACTAGATGATTGTAGGTATCCCACAGGGACGCGTTGGAGATGACCTTACTGGCTCGTATCCGTTCTTCACTTTTGAGCACCACCCCTTGAACTCGATTTCGCTCGACCCAGACTTTATCCACATGGGTTCCTAGTCGCAGCTGTCCTCCCCAGCGCTTGAGACCGCGCACCAGAGCATCGACGATGGCACCGCTGCCGCCAATCGGGTAGTCAATCACCGACTGGGTGCGTTCGCCAAACATAAAGGCCATTTCAGGTGCGACAGTTTCATGGGCTTTCATGCCAGATAGCAAAAAGCACTCTAAGTCAATCAGCCGTCGCAGCCAGGGGTCGCTGACTGTTTGCTCAACAAAGTCTCCCATGGAGCGTCCCAGACCCCGCAGCTGAGGTAAAAGCTGCACCATGGCCTGAGGATAGCGCTGCAGCAATAATGGCAGCAGCCAAGCGTCTGCTCGCAGCGCCAGCGTCGGTATAGCCCCTAGCGGTCGATAGATGGCCAGCATCTTTTTCGTCAGTGCCTGCAGCTCTGTTGCTGCTTGAGAACTGATCTCTGCTAGAGATGTCTGGTAGCGTTCGGCATCCCCATAGATCGCCAGCGTTTGGTCAGGAAAATGGTAGTGCCCTAGCGGATCGTAGGGGATGGCTTCGACCGATTCTCCTAGGGCTGCAAGGACCTCCCGTAACGGATTACAGGATTGAGGATCGGCCAGCCCGCAGTAAAAAGAGGGGCCCGAATCAAAGGTAAACCCTTGACGTTTAAACGCATGGGCGGCTCCCCCCGGTAGTGTATGGCTTTCACACACTAAGACCCGACGACCATAGCGGGCGAGCAACCCTGCCGCTACGAGACCACCAATACCGCTGCCGACAACGACAATGTCGTATGACTCCATCTGGTGTAATTACCGAATCAAGACCTGCTCGATCTCTGGCAGATAAACCTGCACGGCAGTCTCTTCTTCGGGCTGAATATCTTGCAACTGATTAATGCGCCAATGGGTAGAGCGTTCGATTTCCTGCGCTTCATGTAGCAAACGCAAATATTCGTCGGTGGCCTCAGGCTGATTGCTAATCTGGCTGAGGCGACGGGTAATAGCTTCGCGCTCACGGTCGCAGTAGTCTTTCGCCGCTTGAATCTGAGCGGCAGCACCTCCGGATTTGACAACGGCGTAGACATCCATCAGCCGCTGATACTTATCTAGGTAGTTAGAATCAACATCCTTAACGACAGGATTACTTAGGACATTGCCCGAAGTAGCCAGACGTTTACGTCGCTGCCACCAATGTAGGATGACAGGAATAGATGTTTCGCTGATGGGGTTTTGGTTGGATAGTAGATGCATAGTTACAAACCTAATGGACTAACGAGGTGTATGGTCGCTTATTCCCAAGAGGGTAATATTTAATACTAAGGCGTTATTGGCACACCTGATGTCTAATCTACGTACATTTCACGAATGTTTGTGTAGCGTAGTTAGAGCGCCAAGTTCATACCATTCTCAGGGTGTCTGTCAAGATCTCTAATCTCGTAATTTGGCACAATGCTCAAGGCAATATTCTTTGGTTTTCACGGTGTCATCATCAATGATGATGAGATTCATCCACAGCTCATTGCCCAGCTCTTACTTGCAGAAAATCTTCGGTTTGATCCAGAGGAATATAAGGATACGTATCGGGGGCGCAGCGATCGCGCCCGGTTGTCAACAATTTTGCAGGCGCGGGGCCGTTTTGTTCGTGATGACTATTTAGAAGGGCTGCTGCGTAAGAAAGCAGAAGGCTATGCAGACTGGCTGAGATCGCGCTCCGAACTGGCTCTCTACACCGGTCTGGATGACTTGCTCTATCGCATTCGTGCCAAACAGTACACCACCGCGATTGTGACAGGGGGACAGCGCGCTAGCGTGGAGCAGGTGCTGACGACGGCTAACCTCGTGGATCAGTTTTCTCTGGTGGTCTCGGCCAGTGATATGACGGTGTCAGCCAGTAAACCTGCCCCAGACAGCTATCTAGCAGCCATAGACCAGCTCAACCTGCGCGATTCGGCTCTCGCTCTAACGCCGCAGAACTGCCTGGCCATCGAATCGTGTTTTGCTGGGATTGAGGCGGCAAAAGCGGCAGGAATTCCTGTTGTCGGTGTGGCTCAAATCTATCCTTACCATATGATTCAACGCTGTGCGACTTGGGCTGTGGACTACCTAAACGAAATTGACTTTGATTGGATTGCTCCACGGTTTGAACCGGGATCGAATACCGCTACCATGAAAGAAAAGCCAGCCGTATAGCGGATCCAGGGGAGTAGTTGAACATGAAAGTGGCAGTAACTGGGGCGACAGGATTTGTGGGCTCGCGTTTAGTGCAGCGGCTCCAGGATGCGGGTCATCAGATCAAGGTATTCGCTCGTAACCCTGAACGGGCTCGAAAAGTTTTTCCAAAACCTGTGTTTGAACAGGTAGAGGTTGTGAGCTATACCCCACAGCAATCAGGCGACTGGCAGGCGGAAATCTCTGGCTGCGACGGTGTGATTAATCTAGCTGGCGAGCCGATTTCAGAACGCTGGACCCCTGAGCGTAAACGCGAAATCATGAACAGTCGAGTGATTGGCACCGAGAAACTGGTGGAAGCCATTGGCCAGGCTGAGGTTAAACCCAAGGTGCTGGTGAGTGCGTCTGCTGTCGGTTTCTACGGCACCAGCGAAACGGCTGAATTTTATGAAACCAGTGAACCTATCGAGCCGGACTTTCTCTCTCAGGTGTGTCAGTCCTGGGAAAAGGCTGCAGAAAAAGTAACCGCCTACGGCGTCCGGCTAGTCACGGTTCGGATTGGTATTGTCTTGGGCATGGGCGGTGCGATCGCAAAAATGCTCACACCGTTTCGTCTCTATGCTGGTGGTCCCATTGGCAACGGTCAGCAGTGGTTTTCCTGGGTACACCGCGATGACCTAGTGAGCCTGTTTATGCAAGGACTATCCAACGAAGCCATGTCCGGTGTCTATAATGGCACGGCTCCCCATCCTGTACGCATGTCCGAACTATGCGACACTCTGGGTAAAGTGATGAACCGGCCATCCTGGCTGCCTGTACCGGATTTTGTCATTGAGACCCTGCTGGGCGATGGTGCTGTGGTGGTACTAGAGGGACAAAAGGTACTGCCAGAGCGAACTCAGTCCACCGGATTTTCCTATGCCTATCCCAAAGTAGAACCGGCCCTGCGAGAAATTGTTGTCGAATAGTGGCCCTGATGTAAAAGCCCTCCTGGATTAGGAGGGCAGGCACGATCTCCTTAGCCAGGTCTTTACTGCACGACTTGAGCCCCATGACTGCGCGGATCGTCTGACGAGCCAGTCTCCAAGACGGTGTCCACATCTGAGGTTTGACCGGCTGCTTGCGCATATGGCAGGGGCGTACCTGCTACCAATGCAGTCAAATTTTCAGCAAGAACAGCCCGAGGGATTTCACCAACCGCAACACCCGCGTCCTCGCCTAATTCATCGAGAAATGCAAAGTGAGGAATTCCATCTACTCGGTAGTGCAGCATTTCCGGTAACCACTTGGTATTGTCCACATTCAACATGACGAAATTTACATCCTGCTGATAATCCCCTTTCAGCTGCTGCAGGTCCCCCGCCATGGCCTGACAGCTAGTACACCAATTGGCATAAAACTCTATCAGCGTTGGCTTATGGTTCGTAATCGCCTGGTCCAATGGCACAGATGCCTCTGCCATGTCCGAGAGAGAGGCCGATGGTGTCCGAGTTTGTAGCCCTAAAACCACAGCCACACTGAGGATAACTGCCACCGCTACCACAACAAAATTTCGTAATCGTTGAGTCAGTCTGTCAGATTCAGAGGAGTTAACCGACATAGAATAAAAAAGCGCTCACAGCGTTGTCACAGCCTCTTTAGTCTAACGGAATGAAAAAGCGCGTTACTCTGACATTTCCAAAACAGACGGTAAATATGCCCATCACTTACCGACTGGCCAAAGACTTTAATGTAGCTGCCAATATTATTCGAGCCCAGGTCGCGCCCAATCAGGTTGGCAAGGGTGTGATTGAGCTATCAGGCGATATCGATCAGCTAGATGAGGCTATCGACTGGATGCGCAACCAAGGCATCGGTGTTTCCCTATCTAGTCGTGAAATTCTAATCGATGAAGATCTGTGTGTTCACTGTGGTCTGTGTACCGGGGTTTGCCCAACCGGGGCTCTACGCCTAGATCCAGCCAGCTTCAAGCTCATCTTTAATCGTGCCCAGTGTATTGTCTGCGAGCAGTGTATTCCCACCTGCCCAGTCCAAGCAATTTCTACTAATCTTTGAGAGCAGTCATGAAGAAACTGCCCTGGCTATCGTCGCTGCTATTGTTGCTTGCCTACATGGGGTTTGGCGGCTTTCTACATTCTCGCCATAGCCCTGACGTCATCTGGTGGTGCGCTCTAGCATATGCCGTTATCGAAGCGGCGCTATTAACCATTATGTGGAAACCCCTACGTAACTTCCTGCTGCTGGGGTTTCAATCGGATGCTGGTTACACGGTGATGGCGCTAGTAGCGGCCTCTCTTGCCGTTGTCGTAGTCGCCTGGATCCGAATTTTCGTCTACTTTTTAGTTATGCTGGCTGCGGCGCTCTTGCTTCGAGTAGAACTCCTGATTCGCGATACAGGGAACGGCTTAGCGTTTCTAACCATTCTATTTCTCTCACTAGCGGGCCTAGGTCTCAGCCGAATTATTACAGGACCTGTGATTACATCCGTTGCACAGACCTTCACTGAACTTGGATTATGGACACTATAGAAATCGGCATAGGCCAAACCGCGTAGACGTTTTTTTGAGCGATTCTAATTACAGCACAAGCGTTTAACTGTTGCCCCTACCTCGTGAGCCATTGAGTGTTCGCGGGGTACTTTTTTGTCTAGGGGTATCTTCCCCATTGACTAAGCGTTTTGACTGAGGTGATAGCGAGGTTGTCAAATTGAGTCTATCGGTTAGCAGACCGGCCTATGAGAGGTGTCTCAAATTCAAGTCGGCTACCTAATAATGACCAAGAACAGCTTTTGACGGACTTATGGACACTCAACGAAGCGGCACAAAACTTAGTAATTCATATTTTTTTTGAGCGATTCTAATTACAGCACAAGCGTTTAACTGTTGCCCCTACCTCGTGAGCCATTGAGTGTTCGCGGGGTACTTTTTTATTTTACACGTTGGTCACACTGGCTGCCTCTGAGCGATAAGAATCAGGTTTGTATCACTCAGCAGGGATAGATCGATGGCCCAGAAGTGGTCCATCACTAGCCATACGGTTGGGTTACATAAATAGGTCGTGTCTGGGTTGCAGACACTCTAAAAATCGACACAAAGTAAAGCGTTTCACGGTTGAACTTAAGCGATTCTGTTGATAGCACAAGCGTTTAACTGTTGCCCCTACCCTGTGATGCACATTGGTGTTTCCAGGGTACTTTTTTATCTATTCAGATAAAGAAAGCAGTGACAGCTATGCCCTAATTGACTAAACTGCTTGCCGCCTTCCTTTGCACCCATTCGGCGATTAATGGATTTACCAGTTCAGGTGCTTCATCCTGGGGGCAATGGCCCACTCCTTCAAGTGGTATGAATTGTTCGACGATATTGTACTTGCTGAGTTCCCGACCTAGTTCAATAGGTTCCCATGGGTCTGCCTCACCCCAGATCATCAGTACAGGGCAGCCAAGCTGAGGTAGTAAATCTTCGGGCAGTGGCCCTTGAGAATAGCTAATAAAGGCGACAAATACATCCACTGCTGCTGGATCACGAGCAGGTGCCAGCAGCAGTTCGATCAGTTCATCTGTAACTTCTGCTTTGCGCCCGTAGGCCTGACTTAGAACATTTTTTAAGGTTCTGGGCTTTGCCAAACGAGAAAAGAAGAACTGACCAATAGGCCTGTAGTTGAGAATAGCCTGGATCAGAGGTGTAGGAGCATTACGGTACCAGGGAAGGGTGGCACGTTTACGATCGTGGAGTAGTCGTAATGAGCAGTCAAGAACAACAAGCCCTAAAATCTTTCCGGGAGCCATGACCGCTGCCTGCATAGCAACAATGCAGCCGATGGAGTTGCCAACAAGAAAAGTGGATTCACCAATAATCTCCTGGCAGAAATCGATGACCTGCTGGCCCCAGGTTTCAAAGGTATAGGTGAGGGGGGCACCCGGCGCTGGTTTGTCGGATTGACCGTAGCCAATCAGGTCAATCGCGTAAACACGGTGGGCTGTACCGAGAACAGGGATATTTTTACGCCAGTGGTCGCTGTGGGCACCGAAGCCGTGGATGAGTAGAAGCGACGGGCCTTGAGTGCCTGCGGTTTGATAGCGAATGGAAAAGCCTTGCCAGGTCCAGAAGTGGGTTTGAGTGGATACTTGTTGGCTCATGGGAAAGGCAGGGCATGAAATACTTCTGTAATAAAGTATTACGTAATATGTGCTGCTCTGCTTTGCTGATTCAGACTGCGCAGACATTATTTGACCTTAGAGCCCGACTCCCATCAGGAATTGATTCATTCAGTTCAAATGAGAAATGGCCGCTGGTTGTTGATCTTGAACTGAATGAGACAAGAAAAAAGACAACATTGTCGGTATTAGGATTATGGCTGTTAGCAGTTGATAAGAGAGATGGTTGGGGTTATTCTCAATAAATCTGAGAGAAAAAAATCTCGATGAGACGCTCAGTCTTGTGAGTGGAAGCGCAAGCCTCACTGTTTTCGCAATCTCTAGAACCCAATTAGCGTTTACGAAATCAACGCGACACGATGTGAAGTGTTGACTATGAATGATTTCTTGCAACTAAATCAGTCTGCTATCCATCAAGCAGCTGCCAGTGGCGATGCTGCGACGCTATCCAAACTGCTATCGGCAGGTCAAGATATCAATGCCAAACTAGATGCTGCAGAAGGCTGGGGTATTTTTTATCTGGGTGTCACTCCGCTGATGGTGGCGGCCTGTTCTCCAATGGGCGCAACCGTTGATACCCTGCGCTGGTTAATTGAGCACGGTGCTGATGCTGCCCTGCAGGCGACCGGTCAGATTACAGCTGCCTGGTATGCGGCGGGCGATGGTATCTTTCCTGGTGCCCGAGATGGGCATAACCCACTTGAAAGACTGCGCCTCTTACTAACATTGGGGGCAGATCCAAATGAAACGGCTGATAATGGTCGGTCGCTATTGATAGAAGCCTGTCGCATCGGAGATCCTCAGCGAGTTGCATTACTGCTGGAAAAGGGAGCTTCTGTTCAACCGAGATTAGATGAGATCGCACCACATTATCAGTACCCATGGGCCGAAAACTGCAGTCCGCTGTCGGGCTACCAAATTCCATTATTCTGTGCGGTCAGCTCAGGCTCAGCAGATTGCGTTCAGCTGCTGCTGGATGCTGGAGCCGATGTGCATCTGCGGACAAATGATGGTGCCACACCACTGATGTATGCCCGTAATCCTAATACTGTGCAGCTGCTGCTGGAGGCTGGTGTTGATATGACCATCATGCGTAAACAGGGGTGGGATGCTTTCCAAGAGATTCTGAGTTTTGACATAGAGGATGAACAAGAGGAAAGCGAGATTTTGCGATCGCTCCATCTTCTAATCCAGCAAGGTGCTGATATCAACGCCACTCAACGTGGAGAGCCTCGGATTTATCATGCAGCCTTTGCTTGCAATCCATTTGCCATCGAACGGTTGCTAAAACTAGGAGCGACACCTACCGCATCGCAGCCCTTACTAAGTGCGATTACCTGGCACTGCAATAGTGAATTTGATGAAGAGATTGCCCGTGCCATTGACCTATTGGTGGCCACGGGAGCCAATATTAATGCCCAAGACGCCGCTGGCGATACCTTATTGCATAACGCTACCTCGGGCTATGGATTCCCGTCTAGTGAAGAGAACTTCTTTGGGTCGAGTGACGGTTGCAACTATACCGCTGTAACGCGCCTGCTAACCCACGGAGCAGCCCCCGATCTGGTGGGGACAATGGGCAGAACTCCCCTGATGCTGGCAGCCGGATCTGCTTCGGCAAAAACTCTTCAGGCGCTACTGAGCGCTGGTGCCGACCCCCATAGAAAAGATGCTGCTGGACAGAGCGCTATTGACTTTGCCCGCCATGCCTATACAGCCTTAGAAATCGAGGCAAGTAACTATAAAACTCCTAAAGATCAAGAGATATATCAGGCAAGTTTACAGGCCAGGGCAGCCTGTCTAGATCTGCTGGGCTCTTTAATGTAGAGCCTCTACCGCAGTGGCCGGGCCTAGAATAGAAATATAAGAATCAACAAAGCATCGCTTAGCAGCGTCTTGGGCGGCTTCGATGGTGACAGCGGCTACATCTGCTTGAAACGTCGTATCAAACTCAGTGCCCAGACCTAAAATCTCATACCAGCCCAGCAGCTGAGCAATCTGACCGTTGGTCTGTTTTCCGAGAGCATACTGCCCCAGCATTTTGTTCTTGGCAACCTGGAGTTCATGGGCGCTCAGAGGAACCTCGCACAGCCGTCGCAGCTCGCTATGCAGACCGTCTAAGGCAACGGAGGTATTTTCTGGGGCGGTGCCGATGTAGGAAACAAACTGAGATGGCCCTAAGCGAGTGGGGTAAAACGCTGAAACATCATAGGCCAGTCCCTGTTTTTCCCTCAGCTCTACAAAAAGGCGGCTGGATAGGCCGTTCCCCAGGTGAGTGCTCAAGAGTTTAAGGGCAGCAAAGTCTGGGTGGGTAACCGATGGAGCCAGATAGCCCAGAATCACAAACGCCTGATTGGTGTCTTGGGGGGTAACAATGCGATAGGCATGAGAGTCTAGAGCCGGCAGTCGCGGTGCGGGAGCTGGATAATCGGGCGCGTTCCAGTCGCCCAATAGCTGATCGACTAAGGCAACAGCGCGCTCGGGGTCGATGCGTCCGACGATGACAACCACCATATTATCGGGGCGAAAGTGCTGACGATGGGCGGCGAACAAATCATCGCGCTGCATGGCCATCACTGTTTCCTCGGTTCCCATGCTGGAAAAACCGTAAGGATGGTCGCCGTACATGCCTTCACGAAAATATTTGTATGCCACACTAAAGGGCTGTTCTTGCATCGAGCGCAGCCCCTGAATGGTGAGTTTCTTTTCTAACTCGATTTCGTTTTCAGGAAAGCTAGGAGCCCGAAGAATTTCGGTGGCTAAGGTAAAGATTGGTTCGAAGTCGGCGGAGACTGTTTTCACGCTGACTAGGCTGTAGTCTGATGCGCTATCGGCCCCCAGGCTAGCACCGACATACTCCACGGCTTCAGCAATTTCTAGGGAACTGCGGTGAGCGGTTCCTCGGGTTAGTAACGATGTTAGTAGGCTAAAGATACCTGCGTTTTCGGGTGTTTCATGAATTTGACCGACGGGTAGAAAAACTCGGGCTGAGACAATATCAGCGACTGGATTTTCGATGGCGATAATTTTGAGGCCGTTGCCCAGATGGGTGGTGATGGAGTTTTGCTTCGGGGCAGTTGATACAGTCACAGGTATTGTTGTGGAGAGTTGTAGTGAAAGATGTCAGGAAGAGAGGCAACCCGGTTTCAGGCAGGTATTAAGGAAAGCGTACCGCAATGCTGGGGGGATAAAAATTGCTCTGCAAGCGTTACGAGCTGATCCGCTGTGTAGGAATCTACATAATCGGGGTAGGCCATGGATAGCTCAGGGGTTGCCAGGGTTCCATAGTACCCGTATAGTCCGGCGAGCTGCCCTGGAGTTTCCATAGAAAAGGAATAATCATTACATAGGATGCGCTTTGCTCTTTCTAATTCTGCCGCTGTAATCGGTATGCTAGCTAGGGCGGCGATGCGATCGCAAATCACTTGTTCTACCTCCTTGATCCGGTGGGGAGACAGCCAGGACGATAAAACAAACAGGCTACAGTCCTGCTGCACCGAAAAACTGTTAGCAATGTCATCTACCCACTGACGCTCTTCGCGGAGTTCACGGACCAAGCGAGACACGCGTCCTTCCGCTAAAACCGTTGCTAAAATATCTAAACCACAGTTGGTTTTGAGTTCGTTTATACCCGGCCCTAGCCAAGCCATAACAAGGCGACCATGTTCTAATCGCGGCAGCGTGAGCGTTTGCTGAAGATTTGTCAGTACACCAGGAGAGCGGGAGATATCTGGTGCGGGACACGATTCCTGCCGAACAAACGTGCGGAATGTCGTTTGTACTAGTTCTAACACCCGGTTAAGGGAAACGCTGCCTGTAATCACAACTTTCATGTTGTCTGGCTGGTAGTAGGCGTGATGAAACTGCCGCATCTCTTCAGGGGATCGAGCCTGTAAAATTTCAGGTGATCCTAGGACTGAACGTCCATAGGGATGATTGCCATAAATCATTTCGGAAAGTGTCTGAAAGCCGATCCAATCCGGGTCATCCCATGCCTGATGAATCTCCTCAATTACCACATGGCGCTCTCGGACAAACTCATCTGCCGGAATGGAGGCATGCAGCAAGAGATCGCTCAGATAAGGCAGTGCGTATGCCAAATCATCGGCTGCTACCGTCATATAAAAATGAGCATAGTCATGACTGGTGGCAGCATTGGTTAACCCACCCCGACTCTCAATAGCGCTGTCAAACATTCCGGGCAGAAGCTGCTCTGTCCCTTTAAATACCATATGCTCTAAAAAATGGGCCATGCCAGCCCAGGCTGTAGGTTCGTAGCGTGCCCCTGCTTTGATCCAAACATCGACGACGACGACAGGTATCGTTTTAATTTCTTGGTGAATTACCGTGAGCCCGCTATCTAACTGGACAACGTTGGCTGGAAATGGGCTGTTGGGAGTGCCATTCTCAGAGATGTTGAAGACCGAAACGTTAGGGGCTGAACTCAAGTTGTTGGCTGCCTACTGTATAAAGCTTCATCCTAACGCCCCAGACTGTTTTGGGAAATACATATGCAAGCAAGGCAGCTAACCTGTAACAAATAGTAAAAAGATAAAGCTTTTAGCATCTAAGCAATCAAAGCTCCTGGCACGGCTGATAAAAAGCCTTAAAGCGGATAAGTAAGGCATTAAAACAGTAGCCTAGCCCCGACTGGAGCTAGGCTACTGCTGGCAAAATAACCATAGATGAGAAGGAATGCAAAAGTCTGCACGACTGCGAATACCAGCAGGGATTGGCCCAGAAGCCTCATTCCCTGAGGTCTACGGACGGCTCACTTAAGCATCTGTTCTCGTTGGCTGATAAAGCGTTGAATAAGCGTGAAGGCAAAATAAACCATTAGCAGGTAGCTGACGGCAAGTAGCAGTATAAGCAGAGGCGTAAAAGGATGAGTCATGAACATAGCCGAGGTGGGGAGAGGAGCAAGGACGATCTACATGCCAAAAGAGCAGGCAGCAGGAAATAGCAGCCCATGGCTGTCTGAGACCAAGTAAGTGCTTAATAATCGAAAGCCTTGATACCAGAATTACTCAGCGTTATCCGTATTGCAGTATCGCTCGTCACTCCGCGCGCTTTGAGGTGCGCACCTGCACCGATTATTTCTCTACCGGTCACTTTTGTGAGACTTCTACCCTACTAAGCCGGCATTTGACCCTGCTTAGGTAGTGACCTCACTCTTGAGACATCGGCCTGATGTGGGTACTATGCGCCTACATCAGCTGCAACACATTGGTGAATCGCTTTAGAATATCCTGATGTCACGAATGACACTAGAACAAAGCTACTAAGCACCGTCTGTCGATCTTGGTGTATGAAATTTTCCAATTCCTAATACCAGCTTAACATAAGCATTTGTTATTCACATACACATAATTAAAAAAATGAAATAGAAATATCTAATCAGTGCTAGCCAGATTGAGCTCTTTGTGAGTACCTCAGCTTCCGGATCTGTAGAGGTCTTGTCCCAGGCGTGTTTCCAGATATTTTGGACAGATTTCTAACACCAACTGAGCCATAAGCTTAGAATGAATGTGGATTACTTAAAGTTTCGTAATCAAGCCGTCTGAGCATTTTCTCCCATGACTTCAACAACATCGCTGTTTGCCCCTGTCGAAGCCGATATGAGGCTGTTGACAGATAACCTAAAGCAGCTGGTCGGTGCTCGACATCCTATCCTCTATGCTGCTGCAGAGCATCTCTTTGGTGCGGGTGGGAAACGAATTCGACCTGCTATTGTGTTGCTGCTGTCAAGGGCTACGGTGATGGAGTCCGAAATTCCAGCGCGTCATTTTCGACTGGCTGAGATCACTGAGATGATTCACACTGCCAGCCTGGTCCATGATGACGTGGTGGATGAATCTTCACTGCGGCGTGGAGTGCCGACAGTCCATAGCAGTTTTACCAATCGCGTGGCGGTGCTGGCTGGAGATTTTCTGTTTGCTCAATCCTCATGGCATTTGGCTAATTTGGACAACTTAACGGTGGTTAAGCTACTGTCGCGCGTAATTATGGATCTAGCAGAGGGGGAGATTCAGCAGGGCTTGAATCGGTTTGATACAACTCTCTCGATCGACGCCTATTTGATGAAAAGCTACTACAAGACAGCGTCGCTGATTGCTAACAGCTGTAAGTCTGTGGGTGTGCTGAGTCAAACGTCCGACACCCTAGCTGAAGCACTTTATCAGTATGGTCGGAGTTTGGGGCTAGCCTTCCAGATTGTGGATGATATTTTGGACTTTACCGGTTCTGAAGACGTCTTGGGTAAGCCTGCAGGATCTGATCTACTGAGTGGAAATCTGACGGCTCCGGTGCTCTATGCCATGGAGGAAACCCCCTACCTGACAACGCTGATTGAGCGAGAGTTTGCGCAAAGCGGAGATTTTGATGAGGCCATGGCGTTGGTTAAAGCCAGTCGCGGTATTGAGCGCTCTCGTGAGCTGGCGTCACAGCATGTGGAACGTGCGGTGGAGAATTTAGCAGGGTTACCTCAGTCTGAGCCAAAACGGGCGCTGGAGGCGATATCGGGCTATGTTCTAAGCCGGTTATATTAGTCGGCTCCTGGAATTTGTCAGTTCAGCAGAGGAATTTTTCAATTTTTTGAACGATTCCTTGCGGTAGTGTTCCAGTAACCTATACTCTCGGCTGGGAAGTCGTTGTTTTGCTGGAGCAGGTCTGGAGGCTGGGATGAGTGGTCCGGTGAATCCGGTCGTGGTATGTCTGGGAGAAATTCTAGTCGATAGCTTTTGGCCGGGTGGTCAAGAGAAAAAAGTATCGTTGCCAGGTGGTGCGCCGGCAAATGTGGCTTGCTGTCTGGCTAGGCTGGGTACACCCACTGAATTTATTGGAGCTGTGGGCCTAGATTCTTGGGGGCAGGCGCTGACTCGGTTGTTGGCTGATTTGCAGGTGGGCAAGCGTGGTTTACAGCAACATCCGACAGCGCCGACTCGTGAGGTTTATGTGCTGAGCGATTCTGCCGGGGAACGCTCATTTGCTGGGTTTGCGCTGCCAGATCCAGCTGGATTTGCAGATGCTCATTTGATTTGCGATCGCATCGACCCCGGTCTATTTGATCACGCCAAATATTTGGTGCTTGGCACCCTAGGTCTGGCCTATCCTGAAACCCGAGAATCTATTTTGCAGGCCGTAGAGTGGATCCAACAGCAAAACGGTCGGGTCATGCTGGATGTCAACTGGCGACCGATGTTTTGGGAAAACCCGGCTCAGGCTATCGGGCTGGTGAATGATTTACTTAAACACGCTTCATTTCTCAAGCTGTCTGATACTGAAGCCCAGTGGCTATTAGATACCACGGACCCGACTGAGATTGCGGCCCAAAGACCCTATTTAGACGGGGTGATGGTCACTGCTGGTGCTGCGGGCTGTCGGTATCATTTTGGGGGATACAGCGGGCATATCCCCGGCTTTAGCGTCGATGTAGAGGATACTACTGGGGCTGGGGATGCATTCGTGGCCGGATTTTTGCATCAGCTGTGTGTGCGGGGACGCAGCTGTTTGTTGGATGCTAACTGTGTGCATGAAATGGTGCGCTATGCCAGTGCGGTTGCGGCGCTGACGACGACAAGAGCAGGTGCGATCGCAGGTCAGCCCACCCCGCGTGAAGTGGATGCATTCTTGTTTTTAAGAAAGTGATTATGTAGCAGAGGCGTTCCATAGAACGTCGGCATGCCGATTCATCGTTCATCAATGCACTCAATGGCTAAAGAAATTGAGCGGAAGTTTCTACTAAAAGACGATTCGTGGCGCTCCCTAGCTGAGGGATGCTACTACTGTCAGGGCTATATCCCCACCCAGGGTAAACAAACGGTGCGAGCACGTATCGCGGGTGACCAAGGTTATCTCACCCTCAAAGGACCGGCAAAAGGCATCAGCCGGTCTGAGTTTGAGTACAAAATTCCCATAGCTGATGCCCAGTCCATACTGAATGAGCTATGTGTGCAGCCCCTGATTGAGAAATATCGCTATCGGATTTCTTACGGCGACGTTGTGTGGGAGGTGGACGAATTTCTAGGAGATAATCAGGGTCTTATCTTGGCAGAAGTCGAACTTACTCATGCAGAACAGGTGATTCAGCTACCCGCCTGGATTGACCAAGAAGTGACCGGCGATCCTCGGTATTACAACTCCAACTTAGTGCGATATCCGTTTAAGCACTGGCCTGAGCGTCAATAGGAGCCTTTGAAGATTCTTTCCGCCTGAGGCCGCGACAGACGCTGTTCGCCCGGCATTTGAGGAACATGGTGACCATGTCCATTATGTGAGGACTTCTTAGGATCGCTTAACGGGGGGACAAAGGCGTGACGCTCGGAGTCGTAAGAAAGGATACTGCCGTTGTGAATGTTGTAAATCCAGCCATGGAGCGATACGTTGCCGCTGTGGAGTCTGGAGCGAACAGCGGGATAGGTGCGTAAGTTTTCGATTTGGGTGAGGACATTTTCCGCTACTAGCATGTCTAGCTTGTCAGATTTATCTAGCTCGCTATAGTGGTCTTCTACCAGCTGGCGTGTTGCTTCTGTATGGATTAGCCAGTTGTAGACCAGAGGCATTTTTTCTTCGAGCTTGCCAATTTGCAGCAGTCCTTTCATGGCACCGCAGCTAGAGTGACCGCAAATGATAATGTGGTCTACCTTTAAGGATTTAACCGCGTATTCAATGGTGGCCCCTTCACCCCCATTGGTGGCACCAAAAGGGGGCACAATATTACCCGCATTGCGAATAACAAAGAGTTCGCCTAGCTCGGCCTGGGTAATGAGCTCTGGCTGTACCCGTGAATCTGAACAGGTAATAAAGAGGACATTGGGATGTTGACCTTTGGCAAGACTGGCCATCAGGGTCTTGTGTGTGGGGACATAGTTGTCCTGAAACTGACGCAGACCCCGCATTAACTTTTTCATGGTCGCTTGTCCTCTGTACTCCCGGTGGTAGGCATAGGTGCCCTCTTTAATTCTTATCCCATATCTTTAGAGCGCTAAATACAAAGTTTTACTTATCGGTATGATTAGAAGCTCGCTGCTATGATCCGTAGGGCTGCAACGGCGAGACTCTATGACCGATTTGCCTACGATTAAGGCGGTATATACGGATGGTGCCTGTTCGGGAAATCCGGGACCGGGAGGCTGGGGGACGGTGATTTATTTTAAGGATGGCTCAGTCCATGAACTGGGAGGCTATGAGCTAGGGACGACGAACAACCGCATGGAAATGCAGGCTGCGATCGCAGCCCTAGAATTCCTCCATCAGCACGATTACGACGCTGACATCCAACTCAACACCGACAGCAAATATCTAATCCAGGGCATCACTCAGTGGATGCGCGGCTGGAAACGCAAAGGCTGGAAAACATCCGCTGGAAAAGCCGTCCTCAATAAAGATCTGTGGCTTAGCCTGGATGAGCTAACCCAAACCCTTAAAACCGATCAGAGCGTCGATATCGATTGGAAATACGTTAAAGGTCACGCAGGCAATGTAGGCAACGAACGCTGCGATGAAATTGCCCGCTCATATTCTCAAAGGCGGCCTACTAGCTTGAAACAATCCATGGGTGTTGCCGGTCCATCCACCGTTGCAAAGGCAAAACCTGCAGAAAAAGCGCCCAAACCCTCTCCTCAGCAAACAGAAATTCCCTTACCCAAAATCGACACCACCCTCAGCGATATGTCCGACACTCGCATTAACCGCATCAGCAATATGCTCACCCTGTTGCAAACCGCTGATGAACTAGCCAAGCAGGGGTATCTAGTCACTACATCTGAGCTAGTGGTCCTAACCGGAGTGTCTGCTGCTGAACTAGCAAAACGCGGTGACGATTGGACCTGGCGAAACTGGACAGTTTCCTGCGTCAGCAGTGAGTCTGATCCAGAAAAATTCTGGCAACTAGAAAGAATTGAGTCTTGACATCAAGCTGTAATCCATTGGCGACGCTACTATTGCTCGAATATGACTATTTAAGAGCGGAATATGGGCTCTATTTGTGAAGCCCGTTTCAACGAACTTATTTAGTCAGGATGGGAAAACAGCAAAAGCGTAAATTATCACGGTTTCCAGTACACGTTTACTCAGTAAAGACCAGCAAACAAAACACTTGGCCATACTGGGTTTTCATCCCGCTTTGTTCAATATCCTATGGGATATACCTTATCTGCTTTACTCTAGTGGCTTGGGGCTATCGAGGAGAGACCAAACCAGCATGGATTGATACAGCCTTTGTATTTGCATTGCCAGGACAAGTCATAAGTTTTCTTTTTATTTTTTTGCCGCCTCCCATCCCTCAACTGATACCAGGAGCTTTATTGGGCTGGTTATTAGCTGCAGTAGTTGCACACTGGCCAGACAACTGATTTTTTCAAAAGCAAACACCCAAAACACGCAAAAGGGGTTCCTCACACGAGGAACCCCTTTCTAAAACTCAGCCGTTACCGGAGGAGCTAGCCGTTGATTGCAGGAGCAGTCAATGCGACAGGAGTTTCAGCACCGGAAGCTAGGTCGAGCGGGAAGTTGTGAGCGTTACGCTCATGCATGACTTCCATACCCAAGTTGGCGCGGTTAATCACGTCAGCCCAGGTGCTTA
>ERZ1740072.28-NODE-28-length-95524-cov-8.888990_pt1 | contig 95524 bp, 65 predicted proteins | sample MGYA00581733_ERZ1740072 | MGnify/ENA primary metagenome ERZ1740072 (study PRJEB43018, sample SAMN04849741) | marine metagenome | isolation source: floating plastic debris | place: Pacific Ocean | collected 2008-08-30 | study: EMG produced TPA metagenomics assembly...
AATCGAGGCATTGTAGGAGTCGCGTACGTCGGTGGCGCGGGAGTAGATCAGCTCAAACTGGACGTCATCTAAGGTCTCTGTTAGGGATGCGATCGCATCCATCACCCCGTCTTCTACAGTCACGAGCAGACTGCCGTTACTGCGAAATACCGAAAAAGACACTACCGGCTGATTGTCTAAATAGGCCGACTGGCGGGTCTCACCAAAGTCATCTTCAACAATTCCCAGCGTCTTGAGCGGCACCGTATTTCCATCGGGCAGAGCAATACCCAGATTTTGCAGCCGTTCTATGGTCGGTGCGCTCCCTAGGGTGCGGATACCCTGCTCTTGACCTAAAATATCGCTGCGACCGCCGGGCAGGTTGATATTAGAGTTACGAATTTGATTGTTGACCTGGGTGGCGGTAATGCCCAGTGCGTCCAGCTCGTTGGGGTCTAGATCAATAATAATCTCGCGGTCCACCCCGCCAAAGCGCCGCACTTGGGCTACACCTCTTACTGACAGCAGCTCGGTGGCGATGGTGCGATCCACTAGATCGCTCAGATTTTCCACCGACCGTGACTCAGAGCTGACGGTGTAGGTCAACATCGGACCGCCTTCAAATTTAAGCCGACGCACCTGGGGCTCTTGTGCATCCTGGGGCAGCTCATTACGAATGCGGGTGACCGCGTCGCGTACGTCGTTAGTGGCCTGCTCGGTATCTACCCCCAGGTCAAAGCTAATCACCGTGGTCGAAAGACCGTCGGTCACCTCTGAGCGCACATTGTCGATATTGCCAAGACCTGAAACCGCATCTTCTACCTTTTTGGTAATCTGGGTTTCCATTTCCTCAGGACCGGCCCCCAGCTGATTGACTGAAACAATCACCGCTGGAATATCAATATTGGGGTTGGCGTCTATCCCCAGCTGGGTAAATGACAGCCATCCCGATAGGGTAAGGACCAAAAACAGCACCAGCGTCGGTACCGGTCGACGGATCGACCACTCAGAAATATTCCAATTCATGGGTTAGGCTCCGATTAATTCGCTGGGGCGGATGTGGGCTGGTCGGCAGGTTGGCTGTCGGTAGAGCCTTCGGTAGAAAAGGGCGATGGCACCACAGAGACCGGTTCTCCTGGCTGCAGATAGCTAGCGCCTTCCACGATCACCCGATCGCCTCTGTCTAATCCTGATAACACTTCTAATCGCTCAGGCTGGTTGGCCGTCGCTGGCAGTCGAGCACCGACCTCGACAACAACTAGTTCAGCCTGGGTCTCTGCATTGACCACAAAAACCGTTGAACTGTCATCCGTCTGGGGCTGTATGGCCGTGGCAGGCAAGACTAAGCCGGTACGCAGACCGGTCATAAATTCCGCCTGGAGAAACATTCCGGTGCGCAAGTTCTCGTTGGCCGACAGACTGACATTGACCGCTGCCTGCCGGGTTTGGGGGTCCACCTGGGGGTCAATCGAACGGACAGCCCCCGATAGCTGAATCTGTTCGTTGGTGGATGAGGTAATCTCCACGGGTGTTCCCACCTGAATCGCGGCCAGCTGTCGCTGGGGCAGATCAACCACCAGCTCTAATAAACCATCTTGAATCATGGTGAATAGCGCTGTTCCCGTCGATGATGTATCGCCCACCGTAGCCTGACGCTCGGCAATTTGACCACTGGCCGGAGCGCGAACAACGGTTTGATTGAGCTGAGTTTCTAGGCGATTAATTTCAGCGGCGCGGCTGCTGAGAGTCGCCTGAGCGCTCTGTACCGCCGCCGCCGCCACCCCCACAGATTCACGGGCCGTAATCGCCTGGGTCCGACGGCTGTTGAGTTCCTGGAGACTGATACCCCCTTTATCAAAGAGAATTTGATTGCGCTCAAAGTTGTCTTGGGCCTCAGCCGCATTGGCAGCCGCCTGGGCCTGTTCGGCCTGTTCTTGGACGACCTCAGCCTCGGCCTGAGCATAGTTGGCCTGGGCCTGGGCCAGCTGGGTTTGAAGCACCGCGTCATCGAGCACCGCCAGCACCTGACCGGCCGCGACCTGGTCCCCTTTGCGGACACGCACCTCACGAATTTGAAGCCCGCTGACCTGGGGAGAGACCTGCAGTAGGTCAAAGGCCTGCACCGTACCGGTCGCGGTTAGAGACTGTTGAATCGCGGCCGACTGCACTGGCTGCACAGTCACACTGGTGGCATTGGCCACGGCGGTCTCAGCGGCAGGAGTTTCTGGGGGATCCGTCGGCTGCGATCGCAGCCGACCGCCCACCACAGTAATGACCACACCCAGCGCCAGCCCTAGACCAATGCCCCGCAGACCCGATAGCCGACCGGTCTTTTGCGTACCGCCATGGTGACCGTTAACAGATTCCTGAATTTTAGGGTCGTCTTGAAAGTTTCGATAGGTCACAGACTGTTGATTACCAGAACAACTACAGGTCAACCCCAGGTGGAGAATCTTAAATAAATATAAACCTGCTGTTATTATGGCCTATCCCTGTATGACTGTGATCACAGGCAGTGACAGTTTTATCTGACAGGGTGATTTTAGGGATGTTACAGATATCACACCATCTGCCGTACATTTCCCGAACTGGGTATCTATCAAAAACTAGGTAACAATTAAGTCAGTCGTCGCCCCATCGTAATGTGACGGCTCAAGCCTCTTATTACCTAGCCTCACAACTGTTCAAAAAACATACGCAACCTGGGCTAGGCATACATTCCGTTACAGGACCTTTGGCGCATACAAGGGATACCCAACGGTATGTTAGCGTTAGCTCAGCTTAAACGCCGTGCACTCATTTCCTTCCATCAAAGCCGCGCTTACTATGTTCAATGCCACCGAGATTCTGATTGCTGATTTTGTTGAAAAATTACGTCTTGGCTATCGACGCACCTACGGTGGGCTGCACCATGAATATGAAGAAATTATTGCCTGGGCTGGCAGTATGGCCCTGGAAAATATTGCCAACAGCGACGCGCTCTATCACAACGTTGAGCACACAATTTTAGTCACCCTGGTAGGTCAAGAGATTTTGCGGGGTAAACACACCCGTGAAGGCGGCGTTAGTGCTGAGGACTGGCTGCATTTCATCATCTCGCTGGTGTGCCACGATATTGGCTATGTCAAAGGCGTGTGCCGCGATGACAATGAATACGAAAACCGCTACGCTACCGGCAATGGAGAAATGACTGTCCTAACGCCCGGAGCGACCGATGCGGCTCTGACACCGCACCACGTAGACCGGGGTAAATTATTTGTTGAAGAGCGCTTTGGTAAGAACGAACGCATCGATGCCAAGCGTATCAAAAGAAACATCGAACTCACTCGCTTTCCCGTACCCAAGCAAGAAGATCATCAAGATACCAAAAACTACGCAGGACTCATTCGAGCCGCCGATCTGATCGGTCAGCTCAGCGATCCAAGGTATCTCAAAAAAATTAGCGCGCTCTTTTACGAGTTTGAAGAAACCGGTCAGAACAAAGAGCTTAAGTATGAAACGCCCCACGACCTGCGCAGCAACTATCCCAAATTTTATTGGAATGTCGTTCATCACTATATTCACGATAGTTTGCGCTATCTGGCCCTGACCCAGGAAGGCAAACAGATTATTGCGAACCTGTACTCTAACGTCTTTATGGTGGAGTATGAGAGCGACCTGCTGCCCTGTTAAAGCGGTTTATGGCAGTCTGCAAAGTCCTCCCCCGACCAAGGGGAGGGATCGTAGGCGGAAGTATCTCGACCGTTTGCGCTAGTTATTCGGTCCCCCTTCCCTCTGGCTCGATTAAGATTTACCATCAGAGACGACACAAATCGCAACAATAGGGAGCTATAAGCGATGCCCAAGGCAACTTGGAATGGGACCGTACTTGCTGAGAGCGATAGCTGTGAAGTGGTGGAGGGCAACCAGTATTTTCCGCCTGCGTCCCTAAATATGGACTACTTTAAGCCCAGCAATAAGACCACTAGCTGCGGTTGGAAAGGGGTGGCCAACTATTACACCATTGAGGTTGACGGCCAGGAAAACAAAGATGCGGCCTGGTACTATGCAGAGCCCAAATCAGCCGCTAGCAATATCAAGGGATATGTCGCCTTCTGGCGCGGTGTCACCGTAGAGGCTTAGGTCTGTGGCAGATGCGTTGGGAAGCATAGAAACAGCCTGGATCCTTCAGGGGCTGTGGGGTTTGGTGTCAATATTTGCAGTGGAAATGGTGCGGGACAGCTACCATGTGGCCAGCCATCTGTGGTCACCGCTGATGCGGCTGCACAACTGGCATCACAAAGCCTATCGAAAGGACTTTACCCCCGTTAGCACTGAGCTTTATCAAAAGGCTCAGCTCTACAATGATGTCCCCGAGTCGCTGGTCATGATGGCGGTGATGGCCGCTGTGGCGGTGCTGACGCCGCTGTGGGGCTTTTGGCTAGGATTTCTCTATGGGGCTGGGTTTCTAGGGGCGGCGCTGCTGCGATCTCAGGGTTTGCTCCACAGCACGGACCTGACCCACGAGCCTGGTCCGCTGACAACGCTGCCGGGGCTCTGGTTGGTCAATCGCACCTACCACTGGCGGCATCATTTTGATGAGACGACGGCCTACTATGCAGGCTACTTTACGATATCGGACAAGATTATGGGGTCGGCACTGTCATTAAAGGGAAAAACAGTGGCGGTAACCGGCGCATCGGGCACCCTGGGTCGAGCGTTGATTAAGCGCCTGGCCGCCCAGGGGGCTAAGCCCATCGCCCTAAGTCGCTCAGCCGATGCGGTAATTGAGGGAGCTGTCCAGGTAGTTCCCTGGCGCTCTGGAGAAGAACAGGCGCTTAAGGACTTGCTTAGTAGAGTGAATATTTTGGTGATTAACCATGGGGTTAATGTCCATGGTCAGCGTTCGGCAGATGCGATCGCAGCGTCCCTGGAGACCAACGCCCTCTCCGCCTGGCGACTGATGGAGCTGTTTTTAGACACGGTTGACAATCGGCTGGGACGCGCCACTAAAGAGCTGTGGGTCAATACCTCAGAAGCAGAGGTGAATCCAGCATTTAGCCCGCTCTATGAAACATCTAAACGGCTGTTGGGGGACCTGATTACCCTGCGACGTCAGGATGCCCCCTGTGTTATCCGAAAGCTGGTACTCGGTCCGTTTAAAAGTAATCTCAATCCGATTGGTGTCATGTCGGCAGACTGGGTTGCGGGGGCTATTGTTGGGCTGGTCAAGCGAGATATTCGCAACGTCATTGTCACGATCAATCCGCTGACCTATATTTTGTTTCCCATCAAAGAGACCTTGCAGGGGCTTTACTTTAAGCTATTTTCTAAACGCCAATAGCGCTGTCTGTCAGACCGTTATTTCTTAGAAGACTGTTTGAATTTCTGTTTTAACAGCAGCTTAAAAAACGGCAGATCGTCCAACAGGTAGCGTTTCCATAGGCGCTTGGGTTCAGACATCAGCCGATATAGCCACTCAAGGCCCAAATCGCTCCAAAACTGTGGGGCCCTAGGTTTGTTGCCCGCTTCAAAATCTAGGGCTGCACCAATGGCCATAAAGATTTTGATGCCTGGCATCTGAGCCCGATATTTGGCGATCCACAGTTCCTGCTTGGGGGCGCCTACACCCACTGCTAGAACTGTTGCACCAGAGCTGTTAACAATATCGATAATCGCCTTGCATTCCCCATCATTTTTTTCAAAGCCAAAGGAGGGAGAATGGGCTGCAATCACAATCTCTCGGCCAATTCTAGTATTAATATTCCTTTGAGCCTGCTTAGCAACGCCTGTAGCTCCGCCGAGCAAAAAGATGGTGATATCTGAATTATCTTTGTGATAGTCGCAAAATAAGGGCAGTAGGTCAGACCCTGAGATTTTTTCTTTGAGAGGTTTACCAAGTAGCTTTGAGGCATACATCAAAATCTGACTGTCACAGACTTTATAGTCTGCCTGACGATAGGCCGCTCGAAACTCATCGTCGTCTTGCAGCTTCATCAAATGATCGACGTTGGGTGTAAAGATCACGCCTTTTTTGAGCTCTGCTAAAAACTGACGCTGGGAAACATTGTCAATTTCTACCCCTAAGATCTCAACGCGATCGCGCAGGCGGGCTCGCTGACGTTCCAGCATCCCGGCTGCTGTAGACATTAAAACAGCAACGCGGAACAGCCGCTTGTATTCAGACGGATCGGGTCTCTGCAAAACCTGCTGACTCATGAAACATTAGGGAAATTGTCTGAATAGAATGTTCCCTAGTTGCAGGTGTAGCAAACGTGCCGAGGGGCTAGGACGTTTGCGCGTCCTGTGGGTGTTGCCAAAAAGTCCCTAAACACCAGAAAAGCAAAAACCCCGGCAGTTGCCGGGGTTCAAGAGAAATCAGCTTGTTATGCTAATTTTAGGCGCGACGACGTAGAGCCTTAAAAGGAACGTAGGCATTTTCTGCATGATAGAGGTGACAGTGGTCAACAATGCCACGCATAAATCGCCAGGTAAATTTCTCTTCGCGAATCCGCACTCGCTCTCCCCAGTTATCTTTTAGACTTTGGTGGGCCATTCGCAGGTTGTACGAAGGGATACCGGTAGAAATGTGGTGAGGAACGTGGACACTAATGTCGTGACACAGCACCTCAATCCATCTGGGATAATCGCAGTGAACGGTCCCGGCTAGCTGGGATTCAACTTCATTCCAGGTCTCTACCGGACGAAACTGAATATCTGGAGCGGTGTGGTGCACTAGGGTGAATGTGCTCATCCAAAAGTGATAGCCAAGCCAGGGCATCAGCCAAAATTTAACCCAACCCCAGACTCCCAGCGTGGCAATCATAGTGGGGAAAACAATCGCTGCAAAGGCAACAACAACAGCAATGGAGACCTTAGCTTTGTCTTTATCGCGCTCAGCAAAGTTATTGAGATTAAAGTGAATGCCTGCCCAGTGAATGACCGAGGCTAGCCACCACAGGCGACCACGCATCAGCCAGTAGGCCGTTTGCATAAGCTTATTTTCCGAGGTGAATGTCTCCACATACCAGGGATGCCAGGCGTTGTCGACTTCCTGTTTGTTGGTATGACGATGATGGTGGTCGTGGAGCAACCGCCAGGGATGAAACGGATAGATCAGGGGTAAAAAGGCGATGTGCCCGACTAAATTATTGACCCAACGACTTTTTGCAAACGAACGATGACCACAGTCATGACCTACAACAAACCAGCCAGTGAGAGCCGTACCGGCAAAAAACCAGGCAAACGGAAGTAAAAACCAGGGCGATAGCGCGATCGCAACATATCCCAAAATCGCCATTACAATGCTGAGACCTACCTGCTGCCAAGCCTTACGAGAATTTTTTTGGAAGCATTCCTTTGGCAGGGTTTGGATAACATCCCTCAGCGTCACATTAGCCAATGACTCAGTAGAGAGTCGATCGGCTGATAACCTATTAAGCGTTGCGGTCATAGATTTTTCCACACTCTGAATTAACACAATCGTTGTTGCAAACTACTGCCTAGAGTTGGGGACGCGTTGGGCCGTCCAAGACAGGCAATTTACGACACCAGTAAAAAGTGCACCGCAGCCGGAAACGGCATCGAATGCACCGGACCAAATCCCCAAGGGGACAGACAGCTCTAGTTAATATTTATTAGAGCTGCTTAACAAATTGTTTCGATTCTACTATGGAGCGGGTTGTGTGTCAGATGAATTAGGTCGCAGGTTGTAGAAGCTATTGCTTAAATAAAGAGCAAATTACTTGGGTAGCCATATCGTCCGATATGTGCTTACCCTCACGACTGACGTATTCACTGGTTCGGCAGTTGTAGCGACCCATGGGGCGACGGGTGTCATCAATTTTCACTACTGCCCGATATTCCCAGTAGTACTTGGCGCTGCGCGTTATTTTTAAGACACACACCTGATGCTGGTCAAGGGTGCGGCATAGCGGGGCTGCTTGAGCCACGGGTGGCTGAGCCCAGCTAACTATCAAGATGATTCCTAGCAGGTATAGACATTTGAGCAGTCTCATATTCTCATATTAGGCGGATACTGTTCATTGCTAAAGGCTATAGGCTCAATGCTTGATACCATGGCCGTAGTTGTATGGGAATCGGGCGTTGATGGAGCTGGGCAGACAATATTTAAGCCGCGTGCTGCTGGGGGGTCTAGCTGCGATCGCAGCCTGTGAGCCGGTCACCACTAATTTTGTTACCACCGACTACAGTGCCACAGCGAACGCTACCTACACCTGGCAGGTACGCTACAACCGAGATGACGGTCGCGATCGCCCCAACGACACCCGAATTGAAAAATTTGCGTCTGTGTCCCTGGAAAATCAAAACGGAGTACGGCCCGGTCTGGGGGTAAGCGGTCCTGATGAAAATGGACTGTGGTGGCCAGAGCTGCCGCCGGAGCCTACCGTTGATGACATTGAGGCCCGTCAGCAGGACAATGAGCGGCCTGAGTCTCCTGAGCTAATCAAATCGGTGGACTATAGCCTGAGCGTCGATCAGGCCGGACAGCAGCGCACGCTGCCCACTAGCTACCGGGTGTATCGAAAGGTGGTAAAGGCCCACAGCAACCAGCGGCCGCTGGAGGTGGTTCTAGGACCGCAGGACGGCTCGGTCATCAGCGTCAATGTGCAGTAGGGAGGTTCTATAGAACCTCCCTACGAATCAAAAAATCGTGGATGGATAAACCGATATCCCGCCGCCTTAATTTTGGCGTTGGACACCCTGGCATTGTAGGGACGAGCGCTCGGCTGGGACGGGTCCCACTGTACCGGGTCTAGGCGGTTGCGATCGCACACCGTACCAATCAGCTCCTTGACCGTTGGAATCTCGTCCTGGACCAGGTTGTAGGTACCGGAGAGAACGTGCGATCGCGCAAACTCAATGGCCCCCACAATGTCGCTACGATGAATCCAATTGGCCCACTCGCCTCCGGTGCCTGGCCGGGTCTGTCCCGCTGCCCGACTATAGATTCGTTCCAATGTACGTCCTGGGCCATAGATTCCCCCCAGCCGCAGTACGCATACCTGTCGTGTGGCTAAATCCAACAGCGTTTGTTCCGTCGCGGCAATCACCTCACCGTTTGCTGTGGCCGGTTTAACTGCGGTATCTTCTGTGACAGTGGCCCCGTGGTGCTGACCATAGACAGAATAGGTACTCGTGTAGATCAGATGCTGCACCGCTGTGGTCGGTAGGACCGCCGCCAGGGTTTTGGCCGTTCCCAGGTAGGTCTCCTGATAGTTGACCCCTCGCTTTGAACCCACACAGAGCAGGACCACCTGCTGGTCCACCAGACAGTCCTGCAGCGCGTCCGGATCGCTCCCTCGCAACACCTGTACGCGATCGGCTACCGTTGCTAACTCATCTACCCGGTCTGGGCTAGTGGTCGTTGCTGTAACTGCTAGTCCCTGCTGCTGCCACAGCCGCGCTACTTCTTTACCCACATAGCCACAGCCAATAATTGTTGCTTTTATCTGCTCGCCCATAGTCGCTCCTATCCAATCTCCGACCGTCGTGACGTTCCATGGAATGTCGCTACAGCATCATGGAATATATCCTTTCTTACAGGAAACTTCAGGTTTCAGCTTGGATGAGATTTATCCGCTACATTGGAATACTGATTCATTCCTACCCTACCGGATTGCCCCTCACCCCAATGACCACTTCCGCCGATTTCCTCAGTCAGCTCAACGCCGCCCAACGTCAGGCCGTCGAACATTTCTGTGGACCCCTGCTGGTGGTAGCCGGAGCGGGCTCTGGTAAAACCCGCGCCCTCACCTATCGCATTGCCAACCTGATTCTCAACCATCGCGTTGACCCTGAGAATCTACTGGCGGTTACCTTTACCAATAAAGCCGCCAAAGAAATGAAAGCGCGGATCGAACGGCTATTTGCTGAGCAGGAGGCCCTGGGGCGGCACGGTCAGCCGCTACATCTGCTGCCCGACTACGAGCAAACTCAGCTGCGCTCCTATGTCTATAAAACCTTTATCAAAGACTTGTGGATCGGCACCTTCCACGCCCTGTGCTCCCGTATTCTGCGCTTTGATATCGAGAAGTACCAAAGTCGAGCCGGACACCGCTGGACTAAGGCGTTTACTATTTTTGATGAATCTGACGCCCAGAGTCTAGTTAAAAATATTGTCGTTAGTACCCTAAATTTAGACGACCGCAAGTTTAATCCGCGCTCTGTTCGCTACGCCATCAGCAATGCTAAAAACCAAGGGCTAGACCCCGACGAATATGAAAAAGAGAACCCTAATTTTAAGGGGCGAGTGATTGCCGATGTCTACCGTCATTATCAAAAGGGACTGGCCCAGAACAACGCCCTTGACTTTGACGATCTGATTCGTATTCCGGTCTTACTATTTCGTCAAAACGAGCAGGTACTCAACTACTGGCACCGTCGCTTTCGCCATGTCCTGGTCGATGAATATCAGGACACCAACCGGACCCAGTACGACTTGCTACGACTGCTGTCCACCAATGGTGAATCGGCTACCAAGTTTGACGACTGGAACCAGCGCTCGGTATTTGTCGTGGGGGATGCTGACCAATCTATCTACTCGTTTCGAGCGGCTGACTTTACCATTTTGATGAACTTCCAGAATGACTTTGGTGACGGGCTGCCAGACGATGACACTCGCACCATGGTCAAACTAGAAGAGAACTATCGCTCTACGGCCAATATTCTCGAAGTTGCTAACCATCTGATCGAAAACAACACCGAGCGCATCGATAAGGTGCTGCGGGCAACACGGGGGACTGGTGAATCAATATTTTGCTATAAAGCCGACGACGAACGGGCCGAGGCGGACTATGTCGTTGGTCAAATCCGCATTTCAGTGGACAAAAATCCCGAGCTACAGTGGGGAGATTTTGCCATTCTCTACCGTACCAACGCTCAGTCACGTTCCTTTGAGGAAGTCCTAACCCGCTACAGCATTCCTCACAAAGTGGTCGGTGGTCTCAAGTTCTATGACCGTCGTGAGATTAAAGACGTGCTGGCCTATCTGCGGCTGATTGCTAACCCAGCCGATACCGTCAGTCTCAAGCGCTCTATTAATACTCCCCGACGCGGTATTGGTAAGACTACGCTAGAGAATTTAGAAAAAGCTTCGAGTGAGCTGGGAATGCCCCTGTGGGAAATCTTGTCGGATGAGACCTCGGTTAAAACCTTGGCCGGACGCTCCAGTAAGTCGGTGATTGGCTTTGCCAGTATGATCAAGGGTTGGCAAGAGAAAGTTGAAACCATGCCTGCCTCAGAGATAGTGCAAGAGGTGATTGAAGACTCTGGCTATATCCGCGCGCTGAAAGATAAAGGCACCGACGAAGACCTAGACCGGATTCAAAACGTCCAGGAGCTTTACAACGCGGTTATCCAGTTTGAAGAAGAAAATGAAGACGCCACCCTGCTAACATTTTTAGCCAGCGCGGCGCTTAGCTCTGATATGGATGACGACAAGCAGGGAAATGCGGTGTCGCTGATGACGCTACACTCTTCAAAAGGGCTGGAGTTTCCGGTCGTATTTGTAGTGGGTCTGGAACAGGGACTCTTTCCCAGCTTTCGCTCACTGGACGATGCTGCCGCCATCGAAGAAGAGCGCCGCCTCTGCTATGTCGGCATTACCCGCGCTCAGGAGAGATTATTTTTAACCTATGCAAGAGAGCGGCGACTGTACGGCAACATGCGAGAGATTGCTACTCCGTCTATGTTTTTGGGCGAGCTGCCAGAAGATTATATTCTGGCGAATACGGCAACCGCCCTGCCTAAACTGCAGGTGACTCCAAAGCGACAGGCAAAGCTCAGAAATCCAGAGCCCAAAGTGCAAAAACCTGGCACCCATGAAGATGACTGGGGCGTCGGTGAAAAGGTAGTCCACGGTGCTTTTGGTGAAGGCACGATTACTCACATCTTTGGAGCAGGGAATAAAATCTGCCTGGCAATTAAGTTTCCAGGGTTAGGTAAAAAGATTATTGATCCACGGGTGACAGCATTGACCAGGCTAGAGGCTTAATACAACGCTTTAAAAACGCAGCTGCTGATTTAGGGAATAGGCTGAAGTTTTCAGGAACCGTACCATGCAAAGTCAGACTATAGATTCAATCAAAACACTTTTTCAAAGTCGCCTGACGACTCTTGAACATCTTTTGAAGGTCGCCCAGACTCATTTCAGCGGGAGTGAGCTGTTTCTTCAAAAACGTATTGTGGCCGATATGCTTCCCTGTGGTACACAGATTGCGTTTACCTGTAATCAACCCCGTAACTTTGCTCTATGGTGCGAGGGTAAACCGATGGATAATTTAAACCCGGAGGTAACCTCTCTCTCTCAGGCGTACGAACATATCGCCAACACTCAGACGCTGCTCACTAGCATTAACACCGGCGATGAAAAGCTCAATGAGTCTACCCGTATCGATCTAGGCGAGGAACTCTATCTTGAGATGTTGGGTAGAGAGTATGTCAACGACTTTTTGATCCCCAACTTCTACTTTCATCTGGTGACGGTCTACGACATTCTGCGAATGGATGGGGTACCCATTGGCAAACGAGACTATATGATGCATTTGGTGCCATTACTAAAGAAAGCGTAGGGTCCACTGCAACACTGGCGAGATTGGATAGATGCAGCCGGATTAGTCTCTGGCTGCATGTCATGATAGACCAACGTTGATGGCGTAGGAGGCCAGGTATGGAAGGCTCATTTGAGCAGTTCAGCGGTGTATTTGCACAGCTGCAGGAAATAGGGGTGGCGCTGGGACTTAAAATTGTCGTTGCGATCGCACTTTTCCTAGTGGGTCGTTGGTTGGCAAAATTTCTGCGCCGTTTTGTAAAACGGGCGCTGGGTAAAACTCGAATCGATCGTACCCTGGTCTCCTTTGCTGGCAATATGAGCTATTACCTCATTATGGCGTTCGTGTTGCTGGCAATTTTAGGGCAGCTCGGCATCGAGACCACATCGCTCATTGCTCTTATTGGTGCCACCGGTCTGGCCATTGGTCTATCACTCCAGGGATCGCTCGCTAACTTTGCGGCGGGTATCTTGCTGATTGTTTTTCGCCCGTTTCGCGTGGGCGATTGGATTGAGGCCAGCGGTGTCTCTGGCTATGTCGAAGATCTTGAGCTGCTCACCACCATTTTACGCACCCTCGACAACCGAACGGTGGTCGTTCCCAACAGCAAACTGACCGATGACAACATTATTAACTATTCTACCCTCGGTGTTCTGCGGCTTGATTTAGTGGTCGGTGTTGCCTATGAATCAGACCTGAAACAGGTCAAAACTGTTATTCGCCAGGTGCTCTCAGAAGAAGAGCGTATTTTGCCACAGCCTGAGCCCACCGTTGGTGTTTTAGAACTAGCCGATAGCAGTGTTAACTTTGCCGTGCGACCCTGGGTAAAGACGACAGACTATATGCCCCTCTCCCTAAGCCTATACGAAGCAATCAAGATTCGCTTTGACGAAGTGGGGATTGTGATTCCTTTTCCCCAGAGAGATCTGCATATGTATGGACTCTCAAAAGAGGCTATGGATTAGGGACATTGCCGATCCTGGGGATGATGTTGGCAGACTGTCCAATAGCAGCAGCTAGCGATCGCAATTAAAGCTCATAGTCGATCTTGGGCGGATATACGGTGAGAAAACCCGGCACCTGGGCTGCTATCGTTAGCGTCTCTGTTTGAGATAGCGCTGAGGGAGACAGCAAATTCGATAGCTCAACTGTCAAACGATTTGCCTGCCGCTTTGGAAAAATTGGCTGACCGTTGATCCAGAAGAGAATGTCTTCGGGGGTACTCACTTCGCCATGAGCGGTCGGTCTGGACAGCTGTAGCAACGCTTTCTGCTGGGGAAAGTGGGCAACCGTTTGAAAAATCTGAGCTGTCTGGCTAAACAAGCAGGCCCCAGGAGATTCAGCCGTTGTGAGCCAAACGGCACTGCCTTTGGCCCCATAGAGTAGACACCAATAGCGCTGCACCTGTAAAACAACCGGTTCTAGACTTAGCGAATACCAGCGAGGGTGATCGACTGAGGGTAGAACAAGAGACGTTTTGGCTAGAACCTCACCGCTAGGCTGGCCTTGAGCATCGGACTGTAGTTCCACCGTCAGCTGAGTGTCGGGCTGCAGCGCCAAGAGTCCTAATCTCAGACCGTGAACCCGCTGAGCATTGTCTGGGGTCAGCGGCTGGGCAATCCAATAGTCTGGGCTAGTGTGAATACCGGTGCGCTGGTGCAGATGGGTGCTGTCATCTGTGGGGAAAGATGCTGGTACAGACTTTAGGCTATCGGTGATTTCAACCGTAGTCGTCCGTAGCTGTTCGTGGGCCGGTACATCCACCGCTACGGTCTCAGGAGTCAGCGCCGGTTGTTCAAATTTTAGGGTCTTTTTGGGAACTGTCGGGTCGCTAAAGAACGATGTTCGCCTCAGATAGTACTCGATGGTGGCGTCTTCAATGTGAACCTGACAAGGCGCGTCAGACTCGGCCACCAGCATGACGCTAGTCGGTAAACTTTCTAGACTATCCAGGTAGCGCTGGATGGGGTTGCTCAGGTTGAGCGACAGGTGGTCGCCTGGGCTGGTTTTACCAATCTCTCCAGCTGTTTGCCATAGGGGGATCACTTTGCCCGAGTCTAGTAGACCGACAGTGGGGGTGGTTGGGTAGCTTTTGATGCGGATTCGGACAATTTGGCCAGTGTTGAACGCTTGGGGAGTCTCATCATCTATCAGCCGAATAGCAAATTTTTGGGCAACAAACTGCTGGTTGAGAAACTCTGCCTGGCGGTTAGAGATGGGCTGACTGACGGTGGGTTCCGGTGCGATCTCATCCCCATCCATCCGATATAGCTCTAGCTGACCCGATGCTGGTGTCGTCAGGCGAATATGTTCTATTTGCAGCGGCTGGTCTAGTGTCACTACAACCGTAGGAGCATCGTCGTTATTGTTTTGTAGAGCCGTAGACCCTATATCAAGGCTGTAGGGTAAAAACCTGGCTTCTAAAACCGACTGCGCTTCATCTATCACAATTTGCTCAGCAAAGTCATCGGTGGTCCAGCTAAGGGTCCACTGCTGACGAAATCGCGGACGCGGAGCGGTACCAAGAGCAGTATCAATCGTGCTAATACCAGTGGGTAAGATGAGTTTCATCGACCGCGATTAATCCCCGGCTGACTGCCTCGATCTGTTTGCATGTCTGTTCGTAGCGACAGCACATTATTACCTACCCGAGAGACTGAATCTTCAAGTCGAACAATCCGCCCCGAGGTGGCTCGGGTTAGTCGTGTCATATTGGTTTGCAGTCCGTTAAATCTGTTGTCAATGACCGTAAACTGGTTGTCAACCCGGTTTAAATTCGTTTCTAACGAGCCTACCTTAGTATCAACAGCACTGAAGCGATTGTCCAGTTGGGTAAAATTGCCGCTAAGATCGCTAACCTGATTGTTGAGACCGCTAATCTGAGTATTAACTGTTGCAACATTACGCTGTAGACCTGTTACCGTATTGTTGGTGCGATTTACAGTCGTATTTAATGTATTGACTCGACTGGTCACGCCTTCCAGCTGAGACTCCACAGTCTGCAGCTGTTCAGCATTGGTGTCAAATCGAGTATCAATCTCTTGAAAACGCCTGTCGGTTTGTCCTAGCCTGCTGTCAAAGCGCTCCAATCGGGTGTCACTATCTTTAAACCGGCTGTCAAATTCCTCTAGCCTGCTGTCATTACGATCTAGACGCTGGTTGGTAGTTTTAAGCTGTTCGCTATTTTCACTAAGCCGCGTATCTAGATCGTCAAATCGTCTATCGGTGCGGTCCAAGCGAGAGACCACAGCGGTAACCTGAGATCTATTAGTTGCTAGCGTACTGTTGACTCGCTGCAGCTGCAGCGCTGTACTATCGAGCCGCTCATTGATAGAGGCCGTTTGCTCATTAAATCCGGCCAGCTGGGCTGCATTTTCATCTAGCCGGGTCGTGAGACCCTGCAGAACCGTTGTCGAATCTACCAGTCTGGTGTCTACGGTTTGTAATTGCGTCTCAAGGGTGATGAGCTGAGTCTGCTGCTGACGGTCTGAGCGCAGCAAGCGTGTGTCAAATGCTTGCACCTGGTCATCAAGCGTCGCAACCTGACCAGTCAGCTGCTCAAACTGTCCCGGTGTCACCACGGCTTTGTTATCCAAACGGATCAGTTCAGTGTTGATGCGGCTAACCTGAGAATCAAAGCTGTCAAAGCGCTCGTCAACCGAAGTTGCTATCTCTCGGATCCGGCCCTGTAGCCGATTGTTGGTATCGCCTAGCTGAGAATCTAGACGCTGTAGCTGGGTCGCGACTCCCATCAGACGGTTGCTGGTATCGGTATCCAGGCGTCCCACCGCTGTTTGGATACCGGCTAGATCTTGCGTTATTTGACCAACCTGGCCGGATAAATTATCGAGATCGGCCAGTTTTCCAGTTTCTAACTCGCTAACAACCGTTTGTTTAAGGTCTTGACGAGTGCGGTTAAGACTAGCTAAGGCCGCCGTACCGCCGCTCGCTAAGGTTTTGCTAGCCGTTTGCAATGTTTGGGCAAGAGCGACTTTGGTGTTGACTTCAAGGTCGTCTAGCTCTGTATTAAGAAACGTCGTTAGGGTGTTTTCAGCTACTTTACGACCAATGTAGTCGCCTACCATTCCCAACTGATCGGTAACATAGGTCTCGACCCGGTTGTAGAGACTCTCGGTCACCGCTTCAGACTGCGGGGCTCGGGTAATTAAACCAAAGTCTCGATCGAGCGTACTCTCTTGGGTGGTGCGGTCTAGCAAAACTTCTAGCCACGGACCTAACCAGTTTTTAATGCGCAGCTGAACGGCTGCACTAGTGGGGCTTAATGTCTGCAATGGATTTGAAGAAGCCCCATCGGCTGGCACCGGCTGGACGTAAGCACAGATCACCGCGTCCAGATACTGCCATCGAGCCAGATAGTCTTGAGCATTAACCGATTCTAGGAGCCTTTGACCATAGTCTTGAAAGTAGATATCTACAGCCTGACGGTAGCTATGGTTGGCCTGCCAGCGATAGAGCTGGGCCATCTCTCGAAAGCTATTCTCAGTGTCGCGAGGGGTGGCAGCTCCAGGGTCTATGAGACTGAGAAACGCGGTGATAGCTGCTTGCTGCTGGGGTAAAAGCGTTTCTGAAATAGTCGGCGACAGGGTCAGTTCAACCTGTCCTTTAGCATCGCTCTGTAGCGTTAATGCTGTTCCTGACTCGGTGAGCAAAATGTTGTTGCGCACCCGAAGAGTTCCCCAGCTAGTGGTTATGAGTACAGGTACGTTGGGCTGAGGGACGCCGCTACTATCGACCACGCTAAGCGTTAGAGGAATCTCTTGACCCAGTAGAGGAGACGAACGATGCACCCGAACACCAACTTGATGCTGGGCTGTCTCTTTTAAGTTAGAAATCTCGGCTTCTAGACGCTGCAGCGTTTGTAGAATCTGACGATCGGTGGTTAGCGTGGTCATGGTTCTATAGCCTCAGGTGAGGCAGGTGAAAGGACAGGAGAACGGGACCGCTGGTCTATCGATCAATAAACTTCAGGGTGTTTTCCAAGAGATTTACCTTAGCTTTGAGAGTAGAAACTTCGTTAAACTGATTGTTGACCGTTTCTGGATTGAGCGTATTTAAGACTCGAACCTGGTTTTCAAGCGGGACGATTCTATTCCCGACGGCTTGGTCTAGCGCTACTCCCAGAACACCGTCGTCGCTAACTAAATCTCGTCTAAAGGTTGCCTGTTCTGCCTGTAGAATATTGCGAGCCTGTTGGATACCTTGATTGACCTCAGTTTTAACTAAATTGTCGAGTTCTGCACGGGTGCTTGTCTTAAAGTCGTCGATATCGGTACGGATGCTGGCAGTATCGGTATCCGCCCGCAGATTAGCTTCAGAGAGAACGTTGAAAGCAATCTCTTGAGACCCGAGTCCGAGCGTCGTGCTTTGGGCTTTGCTGATGGTTTGCTGGATTGCGATCGCATCTTGCGTACCCTTCACCAGCCTGTTCAAAAAATCGGGCGTTGTTGTGGGGGCTAGACCTTCTAAGGCATTGCGGATAGCGCCATATTCTCGCTGTTTGGCCACAATGCCGCGATCGCGCAAAATATCTTGAATATCGTCCCGCAGCAGATCCGCCGACTCGCGGTAGTCTTTGGTGATTTTTGGACCAAACCGCTCGCGATAGATATCAATCGGCAGCTCTTCGACCGGTGGACGTACATAGTCCACAATCCAGGGGCCGATCCAGTCGCGAAAGGTGACCTGAAGTGAGCTAACCCCCAGACTGGCATCCGGCGTTCTTGGATCGCTATCAGGTTTAGCAAAGGCCATCACCGTTGCTCGATAGTCACGCCAGCGGCTGCGATAGAAGGGCAAGATGTTCCCCGTCTGCAGTGCCGGATTGCGCAAATAGTGGGTGTCTAGATAGGTGCGTACCCGAGGAGACCGCTCGTATTCCGCATTGATAATCTGATAGGCAGGCTTGGCTTCTAGGGGCGTATTGGCGTTGAGAATATACTGATAGATTGGCTGATTGAGGGTAGCGGGGCGAGTGCTGATGGCGGCGGCCATTTCCGCTTCATCGTCATCGGTGAGACCCTCCGCGTAGTCAGAGCGCAGCTGTACCCTTGCCTGACCGCTGGTGTCGGTACGTACAGAAATAGTGCGATCGCCCACCCCGCCTCGGCTAGAGAATCCAGCGACCGGCTTAAACTGACCCCAGGTGGCAATCAAATCAACCCAGGGACGGTCGGTATTGCTAAAGCTCAGCGGATTGCCTTGGAGATCGTTAACCTGCACCGTTAGCTCCGCCAGCTCGCCCAGGGCATAGTTAATCTTGGTGGTGCTTAGGGTAATGCGGTAATACTGGTCTAGCAGCGGATTAACCGTTGCCTGAAGCGCGTCCACGTCGCTGCGCAGCTGAGCAATCTGCTGTCCCAGGGTTTCTTTTTGGTTGGTCAGTTCAGATTCTAAACTCTCAATCCGCTCTGTGAGGGAGGTTTCCACACCTTCAACGGCTCTGACTAGCCGGTTCCATTCCCCAGACTTGATTAGGTCGCCTGCTGATTTTTGACCGATTTCGTTTGCTAAAATACCCATTGTTTATGACCTCTTGCTGTTTATACGGGGACCGTGTTTTTCTAAGTTGCTGGGCTTGCTAACGTTTGACGGAGTATGGTTTCTCCTAGAGCTAGCTGAAGCTGTACGCCCACAGGTTTGACCAGCTGAATCTGTTGCCAAAGTCGATTAATCACAGCCGGGTCCAGCGCTCGTTCGCTTAGCCTGACTAGAGCCGACCGGGGCTGCGTAGGCGGCCACTGGAGCCACACCCGCGCGGCCGGGTTAAAAGCAAACAAGCTGTAGTCAAAGTCCGACGGCGGTGGCAGTTCCATATCGTAGCGGCCCGATTCTGGATCAATTTCAGTCGGGTTGGGGAGATCTAGATTAGCTTCAGCCGGGAGCAATAGCCGTCCCTCTCGGGTCCAGGTGGGGCGCTCCTGACCAAGCTCGTCAGGCTCCCGCTGCAGATAGCGCCAAACAGATATCCCTACTGGCAGTCGTGGCATAGCGGGTATGCCACCAGCAACGATCTCGGTAGAACGCGGCTTATAGCGCATTTGAAACTGGTCAGACGCCACCGGACTCTCAGGCGTAAACGTATCCCCGTCCCAGGTGCCCCGTTCGGCGACTAGTCCATCGGTCCAGCCAATGGCGGTTACGGTGGCTTCCTCGGTTGTTCTGAGCGCTTCGGTATCCACCTGAACCGAAATCCAGCCGTCTGAGGTACCGTATGTCTGCCATGTGCCTGCTGCCGGGTTGTCTGGGTCGCGGCTAAAGCGCCAGCCGCTGCGAGCAACTGGGGGTTGATTGTTGCTATAGCGTAGGTCGGCCCGTCCGAGCATCTGCCAGGTGCTACCGGACTGAAACTGCCAGAGACTGCGACCGTCGTAGCGTAATAGTCCGCGATCGCACCCAATCCATAGCAGCCCGCGAGCGTCAGTTTGCAAACAGTTAATCGGTCCCGACGTCAGGTCAGGAAAGGCTTCTAACAGCGTTTCATAGGTGGTACCGCGCACCGAGCGGGCAACATAGCGAGCCAGTCCCCTGTCTGTTCCCAGCCACAGCGAACTGTCGGCGGTACGGGCCAGACTGCGAACCGGGGGTAAAAAGACAGCGGTGATTTCAGCCAGGTTAGCCGGGTCAAACGGCTGCCATTCGGGAATCTGTTCGGTACGGTCCTGACCGCGATACCAGGCCCACTGAGAGGAGCCAGAGCCACCCTGGTACTGGATCAGCCCCTGCTGGTTGCCTAGATAAATCGCGTGGGACGTCACTAGAACGGTGTAAACTGTCAGCCCCTGCAACGCGGTCGGAGAAACCGTGCCTGCCTGGTCGAGGATAAAGGCACCGTTGGCGGTCCCCAGCCAGTAGTCGCTACCGGCAGCAGCCATGGCATACACGGGGGTACCGGCTAACAGCGGCGCGTCCAGGCTGGGAGTAGCTTGGCCCTCTAAAAACAGGTTTAGCCGCTGTAGACCGCTGTCAGAGCCAATCCACAGATCTTGTCCCACCGGGGTTAAACAGTGGATAGCGTTAAAGCCATCACCAAGGGGCACCGTCCATGTAGTACCGTCGTAGCGCCAGAGGGTATTGTCAGTAGCTACCCACAGAGTGGCGTCAGCGGCGGTTGCGATCGCACGTATCCTTCCCGTAGGTCCGTCTGATAAGGCTGTCCAGAGTCCAGGAGCCGTCGGGTTAGCGGGTGTATCTCCATCAGGGACCGAGCTAGCCTGCCGCAGCCCTGTTTCAGTACCTAACCAGCTGCTAAACCCTGGTCGCACCCGCAGGGTCTCATCCGGACCCAGCACTCCAAGATAGGCCAGCCCTAGGGAGCCTCCATCCCGCTCGTAACGCTCAATGATGGGCTGCTCCGTTGGGTCAATCTGATCCGCAATCGGCGTGACTCCCTGGATATAAAGGGTGGGTACTACAGCGGTACGTCCCGTATTATTGACGTTCCAGCGCATCAGCGGGCCGACAATCTCCTCAGGAGCGCCTCGCCCTTTAGCAGACAGGAGCGTAGGCGTTGCTGGTACCGTCTCTTCAATCCAGAAAGGTTGGTCAACTAGATGGAGAGGCTGGGTTAAATCCACCGGCAGCTGCGTCTCCACCATCCGCGCCAGCGCCCCGACGGTGCCCAGCCCCTGGCGATACAAATCCACCGTCCGCTGAATCCGGAGCCGGTAGGCTTCTACGGTCTCTCGCTGGGCCGGGGGCTCCTGCCAGGGAGAAATTGAGAGCAGCGCCCCCAAGTAGGCCAGCTCGTTGATGTAGGGAAACCCGAGTAAAGACTCATCGTCAGCGGTGGGTACCGGCAGCTCGGCCAGCTCCAGCCCTCGGCGAAAAAACGGGTCGTGCAGCGCTCGGTCCGCATAGGAAAACCAGTGGGACTGAAGCACTAGAGCAGCGTCTGTATCCGCCTGATCCAGCACCTGTCCTACCGCCTGCATCAGCCGATTGAGCAAGCTGGTATCATTGATCGGTGGCCGATACAGCGACGGCAGCCGCTCTCGGATCTGGTCAAATTTAGCCATTGGTAGCCTCCTCGCTGCTCTGCTCTACCGCGCTCAAAGAGAGTTGTTCAAATGCGCTAACTACGTAGGCCGGATCTTCGCTACTCGCAAGAATATGGCTCAGCTGCGTGGCCTGGGTGAAGATGAATGTTACCTGATAGCCCTCACCCGGCAGCGGCACCACGGCTCGCAGTTGGCTATAGGTCAATTGGAGAGTATCTGGAGTAGCCGACGGATCTGTACTCAACCCATTCATTTGTGTGAGCAGTGCTGATATAGACACTTCAACTGCCGATTGATCAATCGGTGCGGCCCCATCGGCGGCGGTGACTACCACCGTTAGTTTGGTCGGTAGATTGGGGTCGGCAATGTCCAAGGCTCCCAGTCGTACAGAGAGATTTTGAGTCGCTAGCTCTCCATTGACTAGCACCGGGTCGCCGCCGTCGGCTCGCGCAATATCCACCAGGGAAATATCGTCGATACCGTCGATGGCCAGGGCTCGACCAATCAGCTGATTGACGCTGCCCGGTTTGCTGGTCGGCAGCTGGATGAGATAGTCCTCAATCTCTCGCTGCAGGGTGCGCTGCACGGCGCGCAGGTCTTGTTCTAATAGATCGCTGGCAGTGGTTAACCTCAGACTGATATCCAGCTTGACCGGTGGCTGTACCTCAGCTAGTTTTACCTCCACCCCTACCGGTCGCACGTCCTGTAGGGCCTTGTCCAATCGCTGTAGCTGCTCGGCAGAGAGAGACTCTGTCTGGGGAGTTACCTGCACATAGCGACAGCCGAAACCGTCGTCGATTTCATCAATTTCCACCGTAACGCCTTGACTAGCAGCTACCTGTTTTAAGGCTCCTAGGGTGGCGCGCTGACTGCCGTAGAGAAAGTTTTTAGCGCGCGATCGCAGCTCCACATCGGTCTCGCTACGGGTCGTAATCGCAGTGGGTGCCGGATTTCTCACCGAACCAATCCCGGCTAGGGGAATCACTAGAGTAGTCAGGGTATCCGCAGGCAGCGGGTCGTTGGGTTCTAAATCTCTCGCTTTAACCCGAATGGTGGTCTGTTCTGCCGCCATCTGTACGGTCTCGATGGTCTCATATTCCACATTGCCATCGGCGGTAATCACCCGAGTTCCAGTGGGGATATTAATGGCTCCACGACTGTTGGGAGCGCGGCTAAATTCTAGGATGCCTGCTGCGTAGCCACCGGTAACCCGGTCGATACCTAATAGCGCCACCACATTGTCCAGGGCCGACCCGGTAGCCGTATTGACAAACCCCGACTCATAGACCTGCTCCATCTGAGCGTACATACGAGCCATTTCCAGCGCCATGGACTCGCTCAGGGTGCGTACAACGCTGCCGGTATAAATGTCGGTAAGGTTGGGCAGCGCGTCCTGCGGGTAGTAGTTGATGGTAATCAGGGTGCCAGCATCGGGCAGCTGGGCCGCATCCTGCCAAATCAGCTGATTGCCGCTGTCGAGACGATAGTCCTGGCCCTGGCGAAACAACACCGACTGCCCGTCGCGCTGTCCGTAGACGGACTGAATCTCTGCTACCGCCGACGTTTGCAAAAAGTGAGTATAAGGGGGAGCCCCAGGTGGAAAAGGATGGGTCTCAGCCGAGACGCCACCGGTAATGCTGGTGAGAAGATTGTCGAGAACTTCAGGAAAGGGACGACGACGGAAGCTCATGCGGGTACCTCCAGGGCAAATGAAATCGGAATAGCGGCGGTCTCGCCAGCGGGCTCCACCGGGTGTACTTCCAGGTAGACGTTGATGCGATCTCGGCTGGCGGGCTCAATCTGCAGCAGCGCCACCGAGTCGATGCGCGGCTCTTGTTTTAAACTCTCCAAGATATACAGCCGCATCAGCGCCAGGTTAGTGGCCAGGTTACGCCGTCCCACCAGCTCATGTAGCCGCGACCCGTAGGTGGGGTGACCTAGAGCCGTCAGCTCTCCCCTGGGTGTCAGCAGTCGCATAATCACCGCCTGGGCCAAATTGTCGCGTCCAGTCGTCAGAGCAAAGTCCGTTGCCCGCAGAGTTCGCTGTGGGATTTTGCGAGTGGTTTCAGCGCTGACATACACCGGACGTAGCTCGCTATGGCGTACATCAATCCGTAAATCTGTTCTCAGGTGGGCGTCGTTAACCACGGTTTAGCCTCCAATCATGACAGTGGCGGTGGTAGACACTACGGTGCCGACTGGCAGATCCGCTGGATCATTACAGGTCAGAGCGGTGTCTCCGGTGCGCGCTGCCGGTTTGCCATTAATAAATACCGAGCTGCTACCGGTTTGAATCGTGGCCTGGTTTTTGGGCGGTGTCTGAAACGGTCCCCCCTGGGGAATATGGGCAGGCACGTTGTTGGCCGTACTCGTTTGGGTAGCAGCTGGCAGCCCTTCAATATTCACATCGCTGCTCAGGTCGCCGTCAATCTGACCGGTAAAGGGGTGGGGCAGCGGTGTGGGTACCGGTCCTCCGGGAGATGGAATCATCACAATATGAATATCGGTGGCTAAAATTTGATCGCCCTGTTTGGCAGCGGGTAGTCCCATGGGTTTTCTCCTAGATGTTTTTTTAAGTAAGTAGGTTATTCAAATTAGGCTTTAGATCCCGAGGCCCCCTTCCGTCCCCCAATTCTGGGGGAGACTAGAATCAAAGCCCCCAGAATTGGGGGTTTGGGGGCAAAAGCCAAGAAGTCAAACAATTGTTAATGGTTTTTCACCCTGTACGTTTAGTTAATATTCACGACGGCCCCCTTGATTTTGATATTGCCGCCGGCCTCTAGAGACATCTCTGACTGGGCCTTGAGGGTAATGGCGTTGGCCTCTAGCTCTAAATTGGCGTTGCTAGTCACCTTGACGTCGCCGTTGCGGTCAATCTGCACCACCGCCTGACCGCCGTCCACATCCACTGACACGACGGTGGCATCATCCACCAGTCTGACCACGCAGGCATCCCCCACCTGCAGCTGAATCTCGCGAGTGCTGTCTCCTTTAAGCTCAAGGCGTACGGCGCTGTCAGCACCAGCAGGCAGCTGCCAGAGAGACTGATTTTCTTGACTGACGGGCGGGCGGGTCTGGTCGGTGTAAAAGCTGCCAGTAATAACTGGCGCATTGAGATCGCCGCCAACAAACTGGACTAAAACCAAATCTCCTGGATGGGGAATACTCACATGACCAATGCGAGATGTGGCCACGGGTACCTGATTGAGCACCAGCCCGGTGTCGCGTAAAACAACGCTGCAGGCATAGTTATCGGTATCGCCGTCGCTGCTGTGAGGGTGGCTTTCCTGCACCGTGGCGAGAGCTGCCGTCTGCTGCCGCCGCAGCTCTTCTTGCACAATGCGCTGAATCGTTTCGTACAGTGTGGCAGTGGTCATAGCAGCCCTCCCAGGCTTCCGAGCGCCCCTGATAACAAACCGGCATCTCCAGGTTTAACGACCTGTAGCTGGGTGATAAATCCCCGAGTTTTGTCTAAACGATGGCACACCTGTCGCACGAGAAAGTCTCCATTTAATGAATCTTGCGGTAGCTGTAACAGAGTAACGGTGCTGCCGACGGTGACAGCTGGGGTTCCGGCCACCCACACGGAGCCGGTCAGCACAGGGCTGGTGACAGCGCTACTAGCAACAGATTGAATAGCGGCCTGATTTCTCAGGGCACCGTCGCTGATGTGGCGAGTGTGACTGCCATTGCCGGTTTGCGATCGCACCCCCTCCTCCGCCAGCCAGTTTGCCGCTGCCTGACCCTGGGTACCCGCAGCACCTTCCCCCGCTACCACCGCCGCATCCACCGATGGCACAGTCTCCCTCAAATCAATTGTCAAAATATCCGCTCCATAGGTAAACGTTTGTACCGCCTGACCCAGCTGTGCTGTTGCAAACACCAGCTTGCCTGCCGGGTCGATGTAGGCCCAATAGCCACAGCGTCGCGCCAGTTGAGCAATATGCCCATAGGCCGGTGTGTGGCTCAGCAGCCCATAAAACGGCAACGAAATTCCCGACTCCACCATGGCGGTAGAAACACTCGCCTGAGAAGCCAAATCTGAGGCGATATCTCCGGCTGTCTGTTGCTCATAGCGCTGATTTAGCCGCAGATGGGAGAGACTAAACCCGGCACCGCTGGCATAGAGACTGCTCTGACCGGCCAAACCATGGTGATGGCGAGTAATCGTCCCCTGAAACACATCGCTTTGGCCGCTGTCGCCATAGCCCAGCCCTAGCGAGAGAGTATCCCCCAGATTGATCTCGGGAGTATCCCCACCCGAGACATAGTCCACCCGTAGACAGTCCACAAACGGGGCCACCCCCAGATCCAATCGCAGCGAGAGCCAATGGCTAGCCCAAAAATCATCTTCTAACGTCAGCAGATTGCCTGCCAGACCGGCCCCCAGACCGCCAGGGCCGCCAGACCCCACCGTCAGACTCACTGCAGGACGACGTACTCCGGCAGGGGCGCTATTGCCAGTAAACGGTAGTCCGGCTGAAAGATTAACCATGACTAAGACACCTCCATCGGAATTGAATCAGGATGGGTGATCACCTGACCGTTAATCCGCAGCCGCAGTCCCCACTGATAGCTGCCGGGTCTAAAGGGATGCATAACGGTGGTACCTAGCCGCATCGCCGGAAATGGCAGCACGTTCAGACCGGCCCGCAGCGGGAGCCAGTCATCGTCATCGTCGGGAAAACTCTCTATCCACACCCCGTCTGCTGAATAGAGAATTGCCTGATAGGTGCTGTTGGCAGGAATCGTAGCACTGCCTTCTAGCAGCATGCCGTAGAGAATATCAGGATTAGGCTGGCGGATCATCTGCCCTTGAACCGCAGGATTTAGCTGGGTCAGATACAGCCCCTGAGAGTCAGAGCGAATGACAATTTTGCCCTGCAGACCGCTGGTCAGAGACTGCTCGATCTGCTGCCGCTGGCTACTGCTGATCGGTCCCACCGCCAGGTCTCTAGCCTGCTGACCACCCAGATCGGCGTTGCTGGGACTGGCAAAAAATAGGTAAGTCGTCACCAAGGTTCTGGCATGGTTCACCATGGGGGCCACCTTAATCACCAGCCGACCCGCATTGGCCAGGGGTCGAATCGGAATATAGCTGCGGTCTAAATTGCGAGAGGTGGTAGTACCGGCTGGAATACTCTCGCTTTGACGCACCGTCGGCACCACATCAACAGCACGAAACGGGGCCGGAATTAATGCATTGGCAGCTGGGGGTAACGTCGCTGGCGGAATGGGCGCGGGACCTGACACACCGGGGACTGGCAAATCACCCCGAGGCGGAATAATCACGGTGTCGCCTCGGCTCACCTGGGTAAACCGACTCGATGAGAGAAAGTTTCCTGGCACGCCGTTTTCAAACACGTCAAACACCAGATGAATTCGACCGCTGGAGTACAGATCGGCGGCTGTTTGAAACGCTTCAAAGTTGCTCAGGCCCTGACGACTGCGGGTAAAGTGATGGCTTACCCAATATTCGCCGTTGTGAATCAGCCCCTCATCAATACCGGTGGCGATTTTGGCCAGCTGGCTGTCTAAAGACCGCGATATGGACAGTCCTCTCTGGAAAAATTTAGCATCCACCAGAATCCGGCGACCGTCCGCCAGCTCAATTAGGATATCGGCCTCTAATACGTTGCCGTAGCCTGTCCCTTCTACTCGGTTGAGGCGCTCAATTTCCTGCAGCCACCAGCGGCGACCCACGGTCAGCCTAGCACCGGCCTGCTGGGTGGGTTCTAAGATGCGAGAGACCATAATCGCTTCAAAAGCATGGCCGCGATTGCCGCTAATTAGCGAATCAAACAGACGCGGGTTCGATAGACTCACCCGGTTCATCACCCCGTCTACGTTACGGATTTTGTCGAGGGCAATGGCCACCTCCATATTCATTCGGGGCGTATGGCGATGGGTGTAGCGGGTGTTGTTGAGAATAGCCCGCAGCTCGTCGGCACCAATGCGCGTATCGTCCAGCAATCGTCTCAAAGACCGAAAGCCGGCATCATCCCAGCGGCTGGCGTTGCCAATTCCCAGGGCAAAGAGACCAAACTCTCGTCCGGCTTCACCTGAAAGACCGGCTTTAGCGGCAAAATCGTCCAGTCGATTGAGAAACCGCGTTTGGATTAGACTGTCGAGTTCAGCGGTCGATTTTCCTTTTTTAATCGCTTTACGAAAGGCACGGAAAAAGTCTTTTTCCAAGGTGGTAAAGCCCCGAGGGAAACGACTAATGTTGCTAAGCTGCCCGTTTCTCGCCTGGCTGACCAGGGCCTGACGCAGCTGGCTGGGGTCCGATAGCAGTTCTCCTAAGGACTGATTGGGCTGACGCAGGGTATCAAAAAAGCCGTCGCGGGCCGAGCGGGGTACCTGTTTCGTCGGCAAAGACTGCAGTCGAATCTGCTGCCAGTCGCGGGCAAATTCATCCCAGCTGAGGGGAGAAAGACCCAGCCGACGAGACTCATCAAAGTGGCGAATGTAGTCCTGGTCAATGAGGGGTAGGTATTGCTGGTCAATGGACTGACGTACGGTGGCACTACCCTGGTCAATGGCATCCTGGGCAGATGGGGGTGGGGTATCCAGGGTGCGCGATCGCGACAAATCCATCGGCGCAGTCTGGGCTTCTTGTACCCCCTGGCGGGCCGCTGTTGTATCCACATCGGCGGTCGCTCGACCCAGGGCGCTCTCATCTGACGCGTCCACCATCCGTTCTAGGGTGCGCGCATCGGTAGACGCGTCTACGGCATCGCCCGGACGGGTCAGACGAGACAGGTCTCCCACTGTTTCGGGCAGGTCATCTAGCGCCCCGGCCCCTCGCATCGCCCGGACTGCGTCTTTGAGTTCGCCGATACCCCCGACCACATCCACCACTGCAAAAAACACGTCCAAACTGGCCATAAATATGGCTTCTCTGGCCTCTGCCTGGGTCACAAATGTCTCATCGATGCTGACATCGGCGTCACTGAGAGCATCCTTAAATGCGGCGTCCTGGACTGAAACAACAGCGGTAAAAATACCCAGAGCAACCGAAACTGGCGGGCAAAAGAACGTGAACAGCAAAGAGCCCAGCCCCAGCACAATCGAAAACGTCGCTGCCTGCTCCTTGAGACGTTCTACCGCCCAAAAATACTGAGCGTTGCCGTTGATCTGGGTCTGGGCCCGACGTTCTACCGCCTGCACAATGCGGGTAATTCCCATGACCTTAGGCGGCACAATGGTGAGCGCTCGGCGGATATCCTGAGTATCTTCTTCCAGCTGTTCTCTAGCCTGGCGATTTTCGCCCAGCAGCTCATCCATCAGGGCAATCACTTCATTCGCCAGCTGAGTATCGGTTTTATTGCTAATCTCCGCCACCTCCAGGCGACCCAACAGCGGTGCTCCCTGTCGGAGCTGCCGCAGCTTGTTGTCCATTAAGGTAATAAGCTGTGCCAGACTTCTAAACTGAGTATTTTGCGCCAGCTCTCGGTCTAAGGTATCGAGGCGGTCCACCATCGAGCGAAACAGTCCTCGCTTTTCGTCATTTAATGTCTGCTGATAAAACGCCAAACCGCCCAAGTAGCGTAGATAGGTGAGCAGATTGAAAAAGTCTCTCAGGTCTTCTAGGGTGTGGTACACCTCGGCCTTGCGGCGCAGCTGACGGACCATCTGCTGAAACTGCCCCGAGCGGGTTTGAGCGGCGGTTTTAATTTGAGTTAGCTCTGTACGACTCGCGGCTAGAGTATTGCGGGCGTAGTTGGCGCACAGGTCAATAAAGAGAATCTGATAGCTGCGAAATTCATCAATGTCGTAGGTGAGAAAGTCAAACAGCGGTTCCGGTCGCTCAGTGGTGTTTCGCAGTAGCACTCCACGTCCCTGGATTTGGGTAAAGAGACTTTGAGCTGCCGTATCGCTCTCGCTGGCAGCGTTGAAATTAAGTCGAACGCCTAGAAACCGGGTTTGACCCGACCGGCCCCGCACGCGAAATAGCGGAAACCGACCGTCTCCTGGATTGCGCTCGTGGGCAATAAAAAACGTATCGTTAGGCAGCCCAATACCCAAATCAGTAAATCGGGCTTCGCCACCCTCTTCGGCTGGCGGTCGTTCAATTTGCTCTAGCGTAATGGTAACGTCGCTGCCGTTAACACTAAATACCTTTAGAGAAGAGCGATCTAAACGACCTAAAAAGACATTGGCCACCGTCGGTAGAGAGAACGACGGCTGTCGCTGAATTTCTGTTAGATCCTGAAACACGTTGGGTCGCGCCAAAATCTGCTGTAGCTGCTGTTGCACAATAGCGTCTGAGGGCATTAGGGTCTCACCTCCTCAGCGCTGGGCCGCACATCTAGAAACGAGAACACCACATTATCGGTTTCGGGACGAGAAACTTCCAGGGGAGACTCCTCAGCACTGAGCACCGTCAGCCGCTCTACTTGAAGAATATATTCGGTGCTGGGCAGGTCGGGAATCAAAACTTCACCGTCGGCTCCGGTGGTGCCGCTGGCTCCGGCAATGGAGTTACCCTCTAAGTCAGTGAGCTGGTAGGCCACGTTGGCTAAGGGCCGATTGTTAGTATCGGTAAGCTGCACCTGGACAATGGCCTGTAGCTGCAGCTGAGCATAGAGCTGCAAGGGAGATCCATTATGCTCAATTTGAGCATCGGCGGATGCTACCGGCTGGTCAAGTACGCTAGCCGTAAAGCTTAGGGCCTCTGGTGATCCCGTGGGAATAGCGGCGGGCACCTGCCAGGGAATGATGATGCGATCGCGATTCTCCAACGGCAGCTCCAGCAGTTCGAGCGGTATGCCATTGCCGGACGCTGTCACCGACTGAATTTCGATGGTGAGTTTTTGGCCTACCTGTCCGCCGCTGACTTCTACCCACAGCTCCACCGTATCTTCGGGATTAGCTAAATTTGTTGTCCAGCCCGCTCGACCTACCTGGGCCAGATCCGGCAGGCTCACCCGAGTTAGCTCCGGGTTAAAGACGCCATCAAAGCTAGCAACCGGCAGAGCTGCGACCCAGGTTTTATCTGCCGCCGATACAAACCAGGCCAGCAGCCAGCGTTCTACCGTGGTATCGTCGCTGGCCACAACAGCTATCGTCGCGGTGTCTGACGCCCCTTGAATATCCAAATGACCTGGAGGGAACGCACGCCAGTGTATCTGACCCGGCTGCGCTGGCTGTATTATCGCCCCATAGGAGACCGATCGACCATGAGGTAAAAGGGTTATGGGGTCGCCACCACCGCTCTGCAGTGCTAACCGTCCGGGGCGTACACCTGCGGCGGCCACGCTCAGTGGCAGACAGCCCCTGTCTTTGCCTTCTATAATCACGTCTAAAGCAATGTCATGGGTCTCGCCAGCGCTGGCTGCCTTACCGTAGAGCGACAGTAGAGCGGTGGTATTACCTGCGAATGATTGTTCCTCGGCTCCCTCCGGATGGTCAAAACGGACAGCGCCACCGGCCTGGGGTGTGAGCGATCGCAGCCGCAGCACAATCGGGGCAGCATCCTCGGGCTGGCTAGGGGCAGCCGGTTCCTCACCACGCCAGGCAATATGCAGAAATAGCGGCGTGCGCTCGCCTACCACCAGTCGATCGTCACAGGCTAGGACGACCTCTACCCGCCAGCGATCGCGGGTGATGGTGCCTCTGACAATGTCTCGACCAATGGTGGTGTAGGGCATATAGCTAAACTCAGGGAACTTAGGGAACGGGAATGTTTTCTCCTAATGGCTGGGTGGGCGGACGCGCCGGGACAAATTCACCAAAATGTCGCAGGTCCGTAACCGGTGGATGGGCCCGCTGGGTAGTGACTCCGTCAGCCGGGTCAGTTTCTAGACTGACCTCCAGTCGCTGCTGCTGTCGCCGCCCCCGCCGCCGAATCGAAAAGGTGCGAATGTGCTCAGGACGGTTGATCAGCGGGTCATAGGGGTCTTGGATTAGCCAGCGTTCGCCAATGGTTAGAATTTCAATATGGGCGTGGGGAGACAGGGGCAGATTCTGTTGTCTAAACGCCTGACGCAGGGGGGCAGAAAGAGTGCGACTGCTCAGATCCGACTGCAGCGCCACAGGCAGATCAAATTTGACAACAAACCGAGCCTGCAGGTCTCGTTCTAGGCGCAAAATCGTCTGGCTACCGGTTGCTGTAAGCACCATTTCTCGCTGGTCTGGCTCCCTTGGAACCCGATTAATGGCTGCCCTGACTCGCCAGGCATAGTCGGTCATCGCGTGGCCCCTGGCCTGAACCGCGGCATCAATGTTCGATTCGGCTCTCAGCCAGTTCAGCAGATCGGTATTGCTGCTACTTCGATCAACCGGAGGCGGATCTGATAAATGGTAGGTATACCGAAAAGTGTAGGTAAAAGGCCGGTCGCGCAAAACCTGGTCAATATTGCGAATTCGTCCCCGCAGCGCCCGGTCCCAGGGTAGCGCGTCACCATATCTCTCTTGAAACAGTCTGACTAACTCTGAACGACGAGGACGGGCCCCACGATTTCCGGGCCAGCTAACAAAATAAAATTCAACCGGATATTCTTCCACTCCAATTGTCCGGCGACGCCGCGTGACAGCGCGATAGGCCTGCAGATGTATTGGAGATCGCACCACAGGTCGCTGGAGATCGGCTGTGGTAGTTTGACCAAATGCCTGACTCAGCAGCGACAGCATCCGCTGACTGCGGCCCAAAGCGCAGCCTCGAATTCGAATCGTTGTGCGCGCATCAACAACACCATCGCCCAGCGGTGTAAACTGACCGCCGCTAATGGCAGCTTCAAGCACTTCCGGTGTAGCATTCTCACCGCCAGCTGTGACTGGAACACTCAGACCGCCTTCTTCATTAGCGTGGACAACAATGTTGATCTCGCCCCAAGGAGTATCACTAGGGGAGTGATTATTAAGATGATCGCGAACGGCTGAGAGGGTACGATGATTACCCACAAGACTACCCGCAGGATTCACTGTAAAGTACGCGGTTGCTGTCCGATAGAAGACATCTCCAGTGCCGCCCATAATAAACGTGATTGCGGGTCGAGTACTGGTAGGAGCCGCCTGTAGAGCCGCCTGCTGCTGAGCAAAATTCAATAGCCGCTCTAAATAGGTGCGTACGGCTGCCTCCTGTGCGTTTGTTTGAAATGCCTGGATAGTTTCTACGCTCAGGCGTTCTAACTGGCGGCGATAGTAACGCTGCTGTATATGCTGGGGCTGCAGCTGTTGGTTGCGAAACTGCTGGTCTAGCTGCTGCTGCTGGGCAGTAAGAATTTGTAAATACTGACCGGCTTTAAAGGTTAAATCGGGTCGTCCTGTCTGAGCAAGAATCTCTTTACGGCCTCGATGCCACCGTAGCTCAAAGCCCTGAATCGTATAGAGAGCCTGAGTATCGGTGCCTTCTCTGATTTCATAAAAGATGCTGTAGGTAATCTCATCTCCTGAGCGATTTTCTTCGGCTACCCACAGCAGCCGTCCGTGACTAACATAAAATCCGACATGGGGCCGCTGGCTGCGAATGCCGTCGCTATCAGGCGTCTCTCGTACGCCAACGGCTCCTATAATCACACCGGTCGTGATGTTAATGGCATTGATTGCCGGGGTGGAAATGTCTCGCTGAATGTCGGTAAAACCAGAGCAAACAGCGGCTCCTTGGGCATAGGCGCGACTGTCGTCACCTAGCTGCACCCGTTGGATATAGAGATCGCTTTGGGTACTGTCGGCGACTGTTTCTTGCCATAGATGATCCTGACAGGTGCTGACGGGAGTGCCGCAGCTGCCTAGCTGTCGCCAGTCGCCACGCCAGTGGCCCTGAAACCGATCGAACGCGTCCGTTCTACCTCTGGCTCGATCTTCAGCCAGGCTGGTCGCGCTGGGGGTGAATCGATGGGAGCGTAGGTGATCGACGATCTCTTGCTTGCGCTCCGTTAGCGATCGCACCGCCGAACCACCTGCAATCAGCGGTACCTCAACGTCACCCAGCTGCTCGCGACTAGCCAGAACATCGGCAATATCCTTAGCGTCGCTAAACATACGGCTGTAGCGGTCCCAGATTTGCTGCTCAACAGAAGGACTTGCCGGTCGTGGGGCTGCCGCCACCCGCAGTTCGTCAATGAGAATGGTAAACGCGGCATCAGTAGTTCTAGCCGCATTATCAGCCTGGACTCGTAGCCCAATGTTGCTACGAACGTCTCCATCAATTGCCACATCGACAAAGACGTCAGGCAGCTGACCGCCGCTGGCGCGGGTGCCGTAAAGGGCGACTAGCTGCTGGGCCTGATTTCCCGAAAAGGTACGACTGGTGGGACCGGTGGAACTATCAAAGTGAATCTCTCCACCGGCATTGGGGGTTTGCGATCGCAAACTCAGCGTCACGTCTAAATCTTCATCACTTCCCGGTGGCCACTCAATAGACAGCAGCAGATGCGATAGCCGATTCAGCGGGACAACATCGCTGTAGCCCAGCTTGACCGATGCGGTCCACCGGTTGCGAGTAATTGTACCGCGTACGACTTCTTTACCAATGGCAGGGGTGCATATCATGGCTAGCCTCCCCCCACCGATACACTGGCGCTGGCACCGCCCAAAGCCCCCCGGGCAGACCGCAGCATGTCGTCAAAGCTGGTTTCTACCTCCTCTAGCCCCTCTAGCAGCCCGTCTTCCAGCTCCGTTAGCTTATCCACCAGCGGCGAGAGTACCACCGTGAGATCAATGTCACCCAAGGTGGCCTCAATCGCTGCCCAGGCCGTCATTAAAGGCTCTTTTAATAGCGTGGTGAGATCAAATGCGCTCAGCAGATCCTGCACCTGGGTCAATATCATTGTCAGATCGCTCAGCACCTGGGAGGGACGGGTGCTCTCAACCACCACCAGCAGCTGCTGATACACAGCATCAAGTCCGGCCACCATCCGCTCCGGATTCAGACCGGCGACTAGAGCCTGGACCTGAGCAATTGTCTGGTCAATGTCTTCAGTTAGAAAATCTACCCGCAGCCCAGCCACGGTTCCTTGAATTCTGCCGAGAGAATCTTTTACCTGATTGAGGGAAGCTTCAATATTAAGACCGTCTATCAGCCCCACCACGGCTTCATATATAGCATCTAGCTCGGCTCCAATCTCTTCGGGAGAAATCGGTAATAGTTTGTCCTTGAGCTGTACAAACCGGGTTTCTAGCTCCTGCACAAACCGAGTCGGGTCGGCCAACCGCATAAATCGCTTAAAGGTTTCCACATCCATCAGCTCACGACCGTAAGCGGGCAACATGGTGCGCAGCTGCTGAGCTAGCTCGGTATATAGCGTCTGCACTGAATGGGTCTGAATATTTTGCTTGAGCGTCACCAGGTCCTGTTCTAACTGACGGTACTGCACCACCAGCGGAGCCAGATTCACATTGGGGTCAATCGTACCCACCAGGGCCAGTCGGGCAGCTAATGTAGCGGCAGCCTCAGCCTCAACGGTCGCCTCTACCCCACCGGCTTCGATCTCAGCGGCGGCGCTAGCGCTAATCTCTGCTGTGATAGCCGCTCGTAGGTCAAAATGTTGGGCCTTGAGCTGACTAAAGCGACCCGGAATATTGAGCACCCGCAGTCGCTGAAGCCCCTGATCAATAGCCGTCACTAGCTCCTGCATTAGCTGGTCTGGATTGAGACGATCCAAAACAGCTAGAGGCGCTTGGAACATGGTGTGAAGCGCATTCACCATGGCCTGGGTAGCACTGTCAATCAAACCCACCAGCGGAGCCGCTAAATCCACCGCTGGCTGAAAGAGAACCGAGGGGCGCACCCGATCTAGTTCCTGTTCTAAACGAGAGAATTCGGTGACTAAAGGAGCCAACAGATCGGAGGGACGGCTGCTTTGAAGCCGCTGCTGAATTTGGCTTACCAACAGCACCAGCTCATCGATCCAAGCGGTCAGGTCAACGGCTGCCACCGCCACCTTAAACCGGTCCAACAGTTGATTAAGTGGCGCAACAACAGCACCGCTGTCAAACTGCTCAAAGGCATCGGTCACATCTGCAAACGCATCAACCACCGGTTCTAGCAAACTAGACGGCTCCAGCGTAGCCAGGGGCTGTTGTACATAGTCGTCATACAGAGTATCCAAAGGCTCCAGCAGCGCGGCTGGTTGTACTGTTTCAACCGCTTGGGTAATCACGTCTAGGGTGCTAAATAGACTACTTAACAGTTGTTCTGGCTGCAAAGCGTCCAGCAGACTCAGAGCTTCTTCATATCCGGCCTGCAGCTGGTCAATGGCTTGCTGTGGCACGGCTCGAATCTCGACAAAGCCGCTGCGAATACCAGGTGTAACCGTCTCGCTAATATTGATCACCACTACTAGGTCAATGGCGGCCTTCAGTGCTTCTTTTAGCAGCGCGTTTAAGGAAGCCGGGTCAATTTGACTCAGTTTTTCACCATTGGCTCGAAACTCTTCTACGACGGGGTCGATCACCGCAGCAAAGTCAATCGGTGCGAGCTGGTCAAGAATCTCTTGTACGCGCGATCGCAAATCCTCCAGCAGCTGTGGAATATCCAAACCGGTCAGGAAAGCATTAAAGTCATTCACCTGACCGACTACCGTGCCCGCAATCTCAGAAATTCGTGCCTGTAGCGGCGCTAGCTGAGCCGTAATCTCCCCCAGCGTGCTATCGAGAAAGAGTTGAAAGTCCTCTAAAAGACTTACTAAACTAGGCGCGTCCGGGTTGCTCGGGTCGCCCGTAATCGCCAGCTCTGTTTGTTGAAAAACCTGCTGCAGGTCTCGCTCCACATGATAGACAAAGCTATCGTCGGGCTGAAATTCTCCTAAAGGACCCACTAGCTCCCTGACCTTGGTTGCCAGCTGGTCAAAAAACGCCTGCACCTGCTCCAGGGCAGCCAATACGCCGCTGTCAAGACCCGCTACCAGCTGGTCTGCCGGAGCCAGCGCCGTTTGCAGGGTATCGCCAATACTGCCTAGATCAAGGGTTTCTAATGTTTCTTGAGTGGTGTCAAAAAAGCCCAATACGTCTTTGCGCACAGCGTTTAGGTCAACGGCATCAATGGCGCTATCTAGCCGATCAAACAGCGCTGTAAACGGATCTTCAATCCGCTGAGCGTCTCGGACAGGGACTGATAGGGCGGTTTGGAGCTGCGATCGCAGCGCCCCCGCCAATGCTTCCGGCTGTAGCAGCGGTGCGGCTACCAGCTGAGCCAGATCGTTTAACAACAGCTGCAGCGCATCGCGCCAGCTATCCATAGCCGCCGCCGTATCGTTAACAGCGGTTTGAAATATGTTCTCCTCGGCTCCTGCTAGAGTGAGCAGCTGGGTATAGTTCACCGTCACCCCGTCAGCCGTCACCGTAACGCTGTCTAAAAGTGTGGCGGGTAGGACACCGGTCATCCAGTCATCTAACGTTTGCAACAGCTGATTGGCCGCCTCATAACCAAAGGTGTCCAACACCCCCGACAAAGCCTGCTGGAAGACCTGGATCACCAATGCTTCCGGGTCGCCGCCGTTATTAACTGCATCAATCACAGGGAGTACCGTGCGGCTGAGGTCCTCTACTGACTGCACCCAGGCACGAATCGTGTCGGCTTCTGGTCCCTCTAGCGTGGCCAGTACGCCCAAAATCTGGTCTAGCAGCACCCTGACAATTTCCGTGCCATTTTCCGGGATGCCGTCTCGCAGCGACCTGACCGTATCCACCAGCCCACGAATCTGTCCTACCAGATCGCCACCAATGGCCTGACTCGCTGTTTCTAACTGCTGTTTTAAGTCATCTAGGGCCTCGTCAGGAGACGCCACTTCCGCCTCTAGTTTGACCGCTGGAAACTGCCCTGTCAGCTGATCTAGGGCAACGCTGCTGCCATAGTCCAACAGCCCCGCGAACAGCGTTACCAGCTGAGCCGAAACACCAGCCGTATCCAAAGAACCAGCGGCTGTTGCCGCTCCCGTTAGACCGGTTGTTTCATCGCCCTGCAGTTCGCCGATGTCTAGCATCAGCGAGCCTTCCAGGTCACGAATAGTAGTGGTCAACGATCCTTCAGGCATGGTTCCGGGGTGGTTAATTGTCGTTGGGCGCTGGGTCAGCAGACCCAAAAATAGCCTGCAGCGGTGCTAAGTCTGCCTCTAAGCCAGCAGTGGCGGCATTCACACCATCTAAGGCCGGGGTTAGCTGCGGTGTCGGGTCAGACAGGTTGGGAATATTGCCCAGACCGTCAATGGCGTCCAGGGCTCCTGTCACCGTGTCCAAGAACCCTGCTGCCTGGTCCAGCAGTCCGGTGTCCAATCCTCCCAAAGGGTTTGGCGGTGGCGGTGGTGGGCTCTCTTTTAAGAGAATCAAATAGTCTCTTTGGTCTGGATGCTGGTTGTTCTCGACTAGCTCCAGCGTTTCAATCAGCACATACTGCACATCAGTCGCCGTTAGAATATCCGCAACAAACGTAACGGGCTCACCTGCTTGAAACTGGCTGCGAAGGTCGTCTAAAAACTGATTTTGACTCTCCAGACCAAAGAGACTCCCTTGAATTGCCACTCGCGTTGGCACCTGATTGAGGTCTTGAAACAGACTACCGCTGCGTCCTGGCACCGGCAGCTCTGCATAGGCCCGATGCTCTAGAGTTTGAATTGAGGTAATTCTGGGAATTTCCCAATCCCCTAAAACAGGTTTGGCTCTCATGACAGGTCTACTCCATGACGGTGGGCCTGTTCTTTGAGAATGTCGTTGACCCAGTCGGTTAGAGTTTCAGCCATGGCAGGGATCGGAGCCCCAGGCGGCAGGGCCACGATCGGTGGCTCAGGAGCAGAGGCGGGGCTGTTTAACTGGGCGGCCCTCTGCTGAGTCTGCTGAGGTGCGACGGCGGGTCCCACCGCGACGGCACGGGCTGAACTATCGCTGCCCTCTGTCTGCAGTTGTCTCTTAGTAGCTAGGGCATTAGCAAAAGGTCCAGGTACTGTCCCTGAAGAAGTCGCGCCAGATATGGGTGATAGCTGCTGAGCCGCGCTCTGACTATCTTTGGCACTGTTCTTAGCAATCGTCTGATGCGACGCTGGGCTCAGCAGCTGTTGAGTGAGCTGGTCAATCTGCTCTATGGCATTGACCCTGGGTAGCGCAGACACCTCGGCTGTCTGGTTAAAAACAGCCAGCGTTGGGGCCAGTTTTTCTATCTGCGAAACCCCGTGGGACGAGCCAGCGGTTGGTTTAACCTCAGGCCGATTAACCGGATGAGTCCCCCCCTCCGGAGACGGCATTTCGCCCACAGAAGACGGGTCGGATGAGAATGCGGCCAGCTGAGCTAGCTGAGAACCCGGCTGGACCCGAGACGCTTGGCGAGTAGAGCCGCTAGCTGGATAGGGTGTTTTGGGTTCTGGCGTTTTTTCTCGTAAAGACGGCTCTGTTGGAGATTGAACTTGTGGAGTGGGTTCTTTTTGGCTGAGAGACTGCTTCAAACCTGACGGTTTACTGGAAAACAAGGGTTTTCTCTTGGTATCTTGGTCTAAAAAAAGAGAAGATCGAGAAGGCTTTTGAGACCCCAGAGAACCGCCAGAGCTATCGGACGGCTGCAAACTGGACTGAGAGAGCCCTCTAGGAGCAGCCTGGCTGCGGTCAACCCGTTTTGGCTGGGGACGAGAGGTTATTGCTGGGATATCATCAGTGGTTGCCTGGGATAGCGCCTGCAGCGGCTCAGTATCGATTAGGGGGAGCTCCTGGCTGAGGTGTTCCATAACGGCTTCAGACCTATCCAGCCATGCCAGAGTTGAGTGCTCTAGCGCAGCCATTGCTAGCTTTGAGGCATAAATTGGGTTGCGCGACACCGGGCTCATAGTCTTACGGATTTTCTTTTAACAGTTTGAGATGCAGTAGTACCTGGCCCAGCGTCAGCTCGCTGACTTCCTGGGGAGTCCAGCCAAATGCCTTAGAGAGAACAAACGCGGCTTTCGCCAGGGGCGCTTCCATCGCATCGGACAGGGTTTGGGCGGTGGGGGTGATACCGCTGATCTGATTCACCTGTTCTAGGAGATACTGCACCAGTCCTGCATGCATCGCCGCCACTTGGGGGACGCTCATTTCGGGCTCCACCAGCGACCGCTGCACCATCAGCGTGGAGGTTAAAGCGTCACTTTCTTTGGCGGCCCTCGAAATCAGCTGTAGGTCTTTGACAGTCAGCGGCTGCAGTTTTACATGCATGGATTTATCTGCCGCTGCCGATCCCGATGGATTTAATACCTGGTGGGGTACTTCAATCTCATGGACAAGCGTTCCGCCCGCCAGCAGATCTTCTGCGCTGAGCATTTCTGTTCTCCCATTAGCCTTCATCTAGCACGGTCAGGTTTAGTGCCTGGAAAGAGATCTCTTCTAAGACAAAATCATCTTCGGGTACCGCGTAGCTCCAGCCGTCGATTTTAACGTTGTGCAGCGTCAGCGTGTTGTTGACATCGGGCATGGCCGGATTGTCTAACAGCAGGGTGATATTAAAGGCTGCCTGGGGCCAGCTAGCCGCCGGACGACTTTCGGCGCCTTCTCCCAGCATCAGCCGCAGCAGCGCCCCGTTGATGTAGGCCCGGCCAATAGTGCCGCGAATATGCACATTGCCATGGCGCAGTTCGGTAGCATAGCGCTGCCCAATCTCATGGAACGCTTTGACATCGGAGCGCACTTCAACTTTGACATTTTGCACCCGACCCACCGTCAGCAAATCGTAAGATTCAAGCACGCCCTGGGCGAGTTCTCCTTCTAAACCCTGGGGGGTGGACAGGGTGAGGGAGCCGTCGGCTCCGGTTAAAACACTTGCATTGGCCATGTAGACGTTCTCCTCATTCTCTTAATGGGTTGAAGACAGTGCGCAAAGCTACTGCAGATTCAGAGTCACTGCAATGTAGTCGATACTAAAGGTGGGCTGTAGTACAGCATTGACAATGGCCCGACCGCCAATTTCGTCATCGCGGGTGGCGGTGACCTCCAGGGTGTAGGCAATTAGGGCCTCGTCTCCAACCATAGAATCCAAGAAACTTGCGATCGCACCCTGCAGCGCCTTGCGCACGCGCGCGTTGTTTAGCTTGCCAATAAAGGGCTGAGACGCCTGGCGAATGCCTTGCTTGGCCGCGTCTACAATTCGCCGGGTCGTGATCTGCTGAAAAGCTCCACTGTCAGTTGTGACACCTCGTACCACACGCACTCCCTGACGTTCTTCTAATGCCAGAACATGGCCTGACACAAGTGCTTTGGTTTCACCGTAGCTAAACCGCTGGGCGAGCTGGGTTAGACCGGGTAGCGGTGTATTGGTGGGACTAGTTTGAGGGGTTAGACCGCTGATTAAACCCGCAACGGCTGCCGCCGTATACGCTCCAGGCAAAACAACATTCTCATCGGCCGCCGCGTCATAGGTAATGACACCAGGAGCAGCCACAATGATGCGATCGTTTTCTGGCACGCTGGCGGTAAAACCAGATAAATCAGTAGTATCAACATCGCTGCCAATCACAGCAATTAGATCTTTGCCATCGTTTTCAGCCCCCTCTAACAGAGCGCCAAAAACGGCCTTAGCGTCGTCATAAGACAGCTCTGGAGCCAGAACAATATTAATGTCGTCCTTAAGCAGTTCGGCAAATGCGGTCTCATAGTCGGCCCGAGTTGCCTGGGCTGGCGAGAGCGCTCGAGCGTAAACCGTACCGCCGCCGTTTTGGTAGATCAGCTGTAGCGATCGCACCAAATTTAACGAGCCGACCACAGCACCCTGGGGATCAAGGTAGCGATCGTAGGTACCCAATCGTGTGCGAGCACCGTCGTAGTCCGATAAAATCGATGTTGAACTATAAATTGAAGTATCAAACACCGGACTGCCACCACCGTCGGTAGCCGGGTTGCCATCTTCATCTAAAGCTTGAATTTGCGCGGTACCTACAATGCCAATATTGCCGGTAGATATGCCGCCAGCTCGAATTAGCCCCTCTGCTCGTACCCGTATAAATACGCCTGGCACAATTAGCTCAGACACTGAGAAATTCTCTGCCATCAATAGGTTCCTCCACAGTGAACTCTTAGAGAAAAATTCGATTTAGACCGATAAATATTGCCTACGTATGCAGGCAAAGCATTGCTCTTTCTGTAGAAAGGACATCATTTAGCTCGGCGCTCAAACGACAATCTCAACAACAATCAAATAAACGATTTTCCAGACGTTATCTAGCTTTAATCACTTCATTTGAAATTGGTTGCTATCCGCAATACCCTACAACTTGTAACAAATAGATCGAAAACAAAATACTATGGTAAATAACCCAGCTCCTAAAGGTAGGCAGCGCTTCGGATTGGGTTAAATAGCAGTTGAATATAGTTGACTGTATCTAGAAGCTATATATCCAATCTAAAGAAGAGTTTTCAACCTAAGATTATGCCCAAACCCTAACTTACCTGAATATTGATCGGAACAGTTTGAATTATTTCTTCAGATTCTGTGGGAATCTTTAAGAATTCATACAATGTCTGATACCTTAGCGTTTGCATCCATACCCTGCTTCCAGATTCGTCCCTGGACTCGGCCTTATCGAGAGGTTTTAGCCGAAATCGCAGCAGCCCGTTCTCGAGTCGCTGCTCTCTAGACAGCGTGGCAAAATGGGTCACTAAGATATTCACATCGGTTTGTAGCTGATCAAACTGATTAGCCTGCAGTAGTACGCTGACGTCCCCATCAACCTGACAGCCTAAAATATCGCCGTTAACGGTATCGTGGGAGGCAATAAAACCGCCCAGCCCCGTTGGTTTGATCTTGTGGGGATAGACAGATAGATCGAGGGTAACAGCAGGTGATAAATTTGTTGGTAGAAGCTGGGATAGGGTTGTCCGGAGCGCTTCAACAGCTTCTACAAAAGAGGTACTCATTATAAATACGCTATGAAGTAGTTCTGTCTTAGCACAGGACTTAAAAATTTTTATGAGAGGTAATGTATCTTTTATCTTTCACCCTCCTGATGACAAAGATTTGAACAAGCTAAGGGTTCTCAGTGCTATAAGCTGTTGCTTTTGTAGCTAACCGGCTGTAGCAAATGCTTTGATCAGGCCATAGGCATACGGATCTAACAATTTCTGGTCACTGGGCTTTAGATTTTGCATGATTTCAGCGACTAAATAGACGGTTGCTTGAGATGCCATTTCCCAGGGAATACCAATCCCTCTATAAACTAGGTCACATAGAACAAACAGTTCTTGTTCAATAGCGTCTAAATTTCCCTGTAAGACACATAGCCAAAGATAGGCTTGAAACATATCTAGATCTCGCAACGAGGAGTGCTCGACTCCGGGGTTCTTCAGCTGTCCCCGACGATTGTAATACCCTTCAAAACGTTCGCAACCTTGGGTGTAAACGATTCTTGAAATCTTTGATATTTGAGGCAGCATCTGCTCAACGAGCTTAAATTTAGGGGATGTTGAAGGGTAGTCTGCTGCTGCAACACAAACTCGCTGCCAGGGGATAGCCACATATTCTTCAAGGAAAGTGAAATATGGGCTCAGCAAGACTTTTTCTGCAGGGCTCAGAAATTCAAGCAGCAGTTTACCGCTTAAATTCAATTCGGTCGTTAGAAAGCTGCGCGTTTGCCAGTCGGTTGATCTGATATCTTCTGACTGAAATTTTGATAGTAAGGGTTCTACCAGGCTAGCCAATGTATGAATTTCAGGAATTGTGAATACCGTTAAAGATGATTTAACAACAGATTTTTTGTTGTTTAGTCGAGAGCGTGCGGCGATTGGATCATGGTTACAATAGAAATCTAGTAAAGCCGGATAAATTTGAAACGCAAATTGGGCTAACTCTACTGTTTCCTTGAGATCTAGATTTTTATAATGGGTATAGAGATCGCCGGTTCTAATAGCGGCTCTTTTACAGCTCTCTTTTATTAAATCGTCCTGTAGTCTCTCTGCCGTTCGCCGTCTTCCCTGCAATGAGGCAGAGCTGGTTAGCGCATAGGAACTGACCGCTTCGCATGAGCTCTCAGAAAGATAGCGAGCTGACCAAAGAGCAAAAAGTCGGTCGGTACTGGATGATGGAGAGTCAGATAAGGTGCCTAATCCAGTCATCTTTATATACCAATTTTCAACAGATACATTATTTGACATTGCCAATTTTTGGCATGACTCTAGCTGTAAGAAACTATCAAATAGCAGCGGTTACAGAGCAGCCAATTTCCTAAATTAGCAGTTAAAATTGTGCCGTTGCTGATTTGAGGGATGCACCGATCTGTTAGAAATGCCATGTGTCAGCATTTTTCAAATAAAGCCATCCCGAGGATCAGCACGCCAAAATGATTTAAAGGCAGTTGATGATTGATTCAGATTAGGGAATACGCTCATACATTCTAAGCATTTCCACCGAATACAGGAATGATTGTTGAGCAATCTGTGGATATCCTTTACTATGTCATCGCCCGTTGAAAATGTTTTTGTAAAGAGTATGGAGTTATACGCTGGTGGTTGTCAGCAGCGGCTGTTCTCTCCTTCAAAATTGACAGGCTCGACCTACGCCAGCGGCTACAGGGAGTTGCAAGATGGAATGCTGGCGAATGCGATCGCATCCCCACCCTAGCCAGCTATCAATCGTTCCCCCTTCCCAGCGACGTAAAATGCCATCGCTGTTGGCGCTAAGCAGCCACTGGCCGTCGGCACTGAATACGACCGTATTTGCGATCGCGGTATGCCCCATCAATGGATTGCCAATGGGTCTGCCCTCTAGATCCCACAGCCGCAGCGTCTGATCGCGGCTGGCGCTGACAATATAGCGATCGTCAGGGCTAAAGGTGACCGCGATGATATCGCTCAGGTGACCCCGAAAAGGCTCAGCCAGCAGCGCTCCATCGCGTCCCCACAGCCGCAGGGTGCGATCTCGACTGGCGGTTGCAAACATTTGCCCGTCGCTACTAAAGGCAATGGCATTAATATCATCGGTGTGGCCAGTCATCGGCTCGCCCACCGGGGTTCCTCGCAGATCCCACCGTCGCACCGTGCGGTCATCGCTGCCGCTTACCAACAGGTCCCCATCGGGGCTAAAAATAACGGCATTGACCGTGTCGTCATGACCGTCAAGCTGCGCCAACGGATTACCTTGGAGATCCCACAGACGAATGGTGCGGTCGTCGCTACCGCTGGCCAATAGCGACTGTGTCGGATGGATCGCCACCGCATTTACAGGAGCCTGATGCTGGTTGAGAGTTGCGATCTCGCGGCCCCCGCGAGTCCAAAGTTTAACCGTCGTATCCGCGCTGCCGCTGACCAGCGTTTGGCCATCCGGACTAATATCCACCGACAGAACAGCAGCGTCATGCCCCCTAAACGGAAGGGCACCGGTCTCTCCTTGATTTGTCCAAAGTCTCACTGTCGCATCGTCACCGCCGGTTGCTAGGGTCTCAGTCTCAGGATGGAGCGCCATCGCATTAACGGCCCCCTGGTGAATACTTCTCGCCTGCCGCTTAAGCGCAGTTGGCAGATCCCACAGCCGCAGCGTCCAATCCTCACCACCGCTGAGAATAGTCTGACCGTCGGGACTCACCGCCACGGAATACACATAGTATTCATGGCCAATCAGAGGCGGTCCTACCGGCTGTCCTTCCCGGCTCCACACCCGCACCGTATTGTCATTACCTCCACTAATCAGCCATTGACTATCGGGGCTAAACGCCAGGGATATAACGCTATCGGTATGGCCTTCAAGGGTTTGCAGTAAATTGCCCTGAGCGTCCCATAGGCGAATAATCTGATCTTGGTCACCGCTGGCAATCAGCTGACCATCGGGACTCACCGCCACGGCGATCACAGCTCCAGTGTGGCCCGTCAGCGTTTTGAGCAGTCTGCCCTGGGTAGACCACAGCTGGACCTGACCATTCTCCCTACCGCTAATCAGCTGGGTACCATCGGGGCTAAAGGCCACCGACCACACCACACTCTCACCCTCTGCCTGTAGCGATCGCGCCTCTCCCTGACGATTCCACAGTCTGACCGTACCGGCCTGATCGCCGCTGGCTAAAAGACGTCCATCGGGGCTAAAGGCCACCGTTTTTACATGACCCTGGTGCCCCTCAAAAGGGCTGCCCAGCAAGTTGCCCTGCAGGTCCCACAGTCGCATGGTGCCGTCTGAGCTACCGCTGGCCAGGGTTTGCCCGTCGGGGCTAAAGGCCACTGACCAAATCTCATCTGTATGTCCCTCAAAGGGTTGACCTACCGGTGTGCCATCTGGCTGCCATAGCCGAATTGTCCGATCAAAGCCGCCGCTGGCTATCAGCTGCCCATCGGGGCTATACACCGCTGACCAGACCGCATCTTTATGGCCCACCAGTCGGTTTTTCTCCACCGTTATCCCCACGGCATTACGTAGAGCAGACCGCACGGAGGGACGCATCTCCCACAGCCGAGTCCGGTTTTTGCCCACCAGGTTAAGCGTCTGCGCCAGCCCCTCCACTGGCTGAGTAATCAGGGCCCGGCTGGTCTGCTCAGCATCCTGGTCTAGGGCCAGACTGCTGCTCTTTCGCCAGGCTATAGCTCCGGCCCCTACCGCGATTAAACATAAAGCGCTCATCCCCACCAGCATGGATTGCAAAATCCGGGTTTGCCGTTTGTCGCGACGGATCTCAGCTTCGAGCGCGGTCTGACTGGCAGTAATAAAGGCAGTTTGCTCTTGAGTGGCCGCCGGAGTTTTCTGGTGGGTCTGAGCATTCTGAAGCCACTGGGTTGCCAGGGTACTCTCAGCCCCCCGCAGTAGCAGATCGGGACTTTTCTCTTTTTGCTGCCATTCCAGCGCCCGCTGCAGCCATTTGGTATGGCTTTGCACATGGTCTCGATCGGTATCGAGAATCCGGATCAGGTGGTTGAAATGGGTGGTAAAGTTGCCTCGCTGCTGGCTAAAGTCTAGCCACTGTACTTTAGCCAGTTCAGGATGCAGGTCAGCCGTACTAACAGGCTGGTGCAAAATAGTGACAAATCGCTTATTAAAGCGTGCCCCATGTTCCACTTCTTGCCGACAGTAAGGAGAGCTGACTGAGCGCGGCGACAAGATAAAGACAATATTGTCCGACAGCTCAATCCCCTGGTAGATCTCTCGCTGAAAATTTGCCGTTCCTGCAGCAATACTCTCCTGGTCAAACCAGGTGGTTTTTCCCTGGCTCTGCAGTGCCGTATTGAGGGCGCGGGCAATATCCGCATCAGCACTGGAGTAAGAGATAAAGACATCAATGGACGACGGCGGCGGTTTTTCTAAACTAGTCTGAATAAACTGACGGTGGAAGTCTGTCGCACCGGTCTGTCCGGTAGCTGTTTTGAGCCAGACCTCAGCCAGCCGCAGGTCGTACCCCCGCAGCAGAATACTGGGGTTTTCCTGCTGTCGTTTCCACTTGAGCGCTTTAACCAGCAGTTCCTTGTGCTGAGTATAATAGGCCGCATCCTGGTTAAGCGTCTTAATCAGCTCACTCTCATCTTGCAAATAATCTTCTGCTCTTAGATTGTCGGCCAGATTAATGTACTGCAAAGCCTTTAAGGATGGACTAACCGGAGCCGCCCCCAGGGGTTTGACGACCATGGGAACTATCCGCTTTTTGAGGGTAGTGGCGTAGTTCAGCTCATACTGGCAGTAGTTGGACCGCAACGAATCTGGAGACAGCAGATACACCATCGTGTCAGCTTCTTCAATCCCCTGGTTAACCACCTGCTTAAATGCTTTTCCAGTGGGAATATCGGTCTGATTGCTCCAAACTGTCATTCCCTGTCGCCAGAGGGAACGTCGGACAGTTCGCATCACCTCGACATCGGTCTGGGCATAGGCTAGAAACACCTGAGTCATCCGGTTGTGAGCATTTTTGATACTCTCCGTGATGAACTCACAGTGTAAATCGGTGGGAGTACAGGGGGGCTGTTCGTCAAACCGCTGCTTTAGCCACTGTTCTGCCTGCTGGCGAGTCTCTCCCAACAGCAAATACTCTGTCTGTCGCTGCTGGTGCTGCCAGGTCAGAGCCGCGTTTAGCAGCTGAGTATGCTGGGTAACATAGTCTGAATGCCGAGAAAAAATCTGAGTTAATCCGGCTAGCGCTTGCTCAAAATCATCCTGAGCGTCTCGCATATATACCCAGTTGATTTTACCAATGTGAGCATTCATATTGGTAAAGCTAGACTGTAGTCCTTTAGCCTGATAGTCGCTCCATTCGGCCTCGGTCGCGTTGGGATGGCGCGACTGCCAGGTCTCTCGATCAATCTCTTCTACATGCAGCAGAGGAACAACGCGTTTTTGATACCGTAGAGCGGCTGCAACCTCTTTCGCACAGTAGGCTGAATTGACGGCATGGGGCGAAATCACAAATAGAAAGTTGTGAGATTTTTCGATACCGCTGTCAATTTGATTTTGAAAATCTACTGCTAGCGGGATATCGTTAAAATCGCACCAGACTTTGTAGCCAGCCTCCGTAAGCCGCTGACAAAGGCTGACCACAAAATCTTTGCTATCAGCCCGACCGTAGGAAATAAATACGTCGTAAAAGTCTCCCACGTTAGAAGTAACTCAGCTCAATTTCAATCTGGGTTTGGGCTCCGGCCACAAAAACTACGGCTTCTCCAAAATCTGGCGGTCCCGTCAGTGCCTCCGGATTCCGAGAAAAGCCAAATCCCTCTGTTGGCATCCCTACAAAATTACGATTGAGCGTGCTATCACCGTTGGCATCGTGGAATGCGGAGACCGCGTAGCTACCGGGGGCCAGATCGTCGAAGGCAACCAGCAATGGAGCAGCCGTGGGTTCGACACACAGGGTTTGCACCGCGCGATCGCGATCGCCTGGAAATCCGGTACCGCTGTCAAACAGATTTAGACAGACCTGGCCTTGCGGCTCATTTAGCCCCGTGATCTCCACAGCGAGCTGGGTTGTCTGGTTAAGCTGTCCTTGGGCGGGAGCCGCTACGGCCGCTAAAATCAGCGTACCCGCTAGAATTTGCCTATTCATGTCGGTTTTTAGTTTATTGGGCGACTATTCCGTCAGACTTTGGTAAACAATCGTCTGAAACTGTTCGAGGGATAAAAATCCCTATCCCCAAGCTTTATCGTAGCTAGCAGTTGGGTCAGACGACAAAAATTGACCGCTTGCGATCGCACTTTCCGTCAGTACCCTGACATCCACCAGCAGCTGACGATAGCCCTTCAGTTCAGCCCGAGACGATAGCGCTCCGTGACCTGGAATAATCTGCGTATCGTCACCCGCTAACGCCAAAATCTGCCTAAGCAGCCCCAACACAGCTGCTAAAGAGTGCTTAACAAAACCCATGGACGGTCCCCAAACAACATGGCTTAGTCATACTTAGCACATTCAATAAAGAACGAATCAAAATTGATGCAGCAGGCGACCGACTTTAAACAATTCTTTTCGATACGTTAGAAAATCGCAGAGAATTTCGCACAGTCAAAGCTATATGCCTGGATTTATTTTAGGCTGTTGAGCAGCTCACTCACAGCGTCCTCGCTCATGGGTTTAGCAAAGTAGAACCCCTGCCCCGCATCACATCCGGCCTGCCTCAGCCAGTTCATCTGCTCCGCCGTTTCTACCCCTTCAGCCACGGCCCGCACCCCCAGAGACTGACATAGCGAAATGATTGACTCTGCAATCATCCGATTGCGCAGTTCGGGCCCGGCAGAACTAATAAACCCGCGATCGATCTTGAGAGAGCTAATGGGCAGCTGATACAGATAGCGTAGACAAGAATAGCCTGTGCCAAAATCATCAATAACAATCTCTATGCCCTTACGTCTAAGCCGAGCCAGCAAGCTGCAGGTTGTCTCAACATTTTTGACTAACATGCTCTCTGTGATTTCTAGCATGAGACTGGATTTGTCGAAGCTATATTCTGCTAAAATCTCTTCTAGCTTTGATAGCAGGGGCTTCTCTAATTGTTGAGCAGAGAGATTAATACTGATGGAAAACAGCTGCTGAGGAAAGTTTAACTGCCACGTCATCAGCTGGTGACAGGCCCTATGGAGCACCCATTCGCCAATGGCAACAATCATGCCAATTTCTTCAGCAATCGGAATGAAGTAATCGGGGCTGAGCAGTCCTCGTTCCGGATGCTGCCAGCGTAGCAATGCCTCAAATGCCTCTATCTTCTGGGTTTGAAGATTAACAATTGGCTGGTAGTAAATTAAAAACTGTTCATTCTCCAACGCCTTTTGTAAATTGTTCTCAATCTGTAACCGCTGGATGGCCTCTAAATGCATACTGGCATCAAAGATCTTATACTGTCCTCGACCGCTTTGCTTAGCACAGTACATAGCCGCATCAGCATCTCGCAACAAAGCGGTGGCCCGGCTGTAGTGTTTTTGAGTAGAGGTGACAATGCCAATACTAACGCTGGGAAATAGCTCTCGCCCTGTCAAATAAACAGGGGAGCGCAGCATACCTACGATGCGCTCTGCCACCATCACCGCTTCAGATAGACCGCTAATCTCTTCTAATAGAACAACGAACTCGTCTCCGCCTAGCCGTGCGGCTAAATCGGTTTCACGAATGGCAAGCTTAAGTCTGCTAGCAACCGCCAGAAGTAGTTCGTCCCCAAGCTGATGTCCGAGACTGTCGTTGACAATCTTAAAGTTATCAAGATCTAAAAATAATACCGCCAGCTGGGTTCCTGGATAGCGTTTGGTACGCTGTAGAGCCAGGTCTAGGCGCTCCATAAGTAAACTACGATTGGGCAGTCCCGTGAGCTGATCGTGAAGCGCGTCGTATCTAAGCTGTTCTTCGAACGTAACGCGATCGCTAATATCGCGAATGGCCTCCAGCGTATGCTGAGGATGCCCCAAACTATTGCGGACCACAGAAATATCTGTACTAGACCAGAAATAGCTACCGCCTTTGCGCAGATATCGTTTTTTACAAAATATATGGGTTGTATCTTTTTCTAATAGCTCTTTGGAGATAGCCTGACTTTCTGCCCGGTCGTCAGGATGAACAATCTCCCATATAAATTTAGACAGAAGCTCTTCTCGAGAGTAGCCCAGCATTTCACAAAAACGCGGGTTCACGTCAATAAATCGGCCATCTATCGTACCAGTGGCAAATCCCACGGCAGCTTGATTATAGATGCTACGATAGCGTTCCTCACTGTCTCGGAGCGCTATTTCAATCTGGCGACTCTCCGTAATATCGATCGCCATGGAAATAGCAAGCCGTCGTCCGTCTACTAGCTGTTCTAGGGGAGAGGAACTAAATTGCCAAACGCGCTGGGTGCCGCCAAGAGTCGTAATGGTGAATATACCTTCTTCTTGTCTAGCTTCTAAGGTATATTTTTTCGAAATGACATTTTGGAAAATATCAGCCGCCTCGGCTCCATAGGCCAGCGCTGCCCAAGCTCGGGTCGTAGGAATCTGCTGGTGGGTATAGCCGGTCAGCTGAGTCCAGGTGCTATTAACATGTAACACCTCACCGTCTTCAGCGTGGATCATAATCGGTAAAGGAGCCATCTCGATTGCCTGACGAAAGCGCTGCTCGCTGACTCGTAATTGCTGTTCAGCACGTTTGCGATCGCCAATATCCTGGACCAAAACCAGCACCTCATCATTGCTGTAAGGAACTACTCGAACCTGCTCCATCTGTAGGACACCATTGACGGTCAAATTCTGTTCATAAATTTGCATAGACTGAGTTTCTAAAGCCGTTTGGATTGCGTCTAAACGCTTTTTTGCCAAATCAGTCGGCAGCTTATCAGTGACGTGGGTACCGATCCAGCTCGATGGCAGGCTACCCAGGACCTGAAAATTAGGCGATACCCGTAAAAATTCTAGATAGATGCCGTCCCGATTCAATCGCATGATCAAATCGGGTAGGGCCTTGATCAACGCTCGATGGTGAGCCTCACTCACCTGAAGTTCAGCCTCTACTTGCCGACGATGTCTGGCTTCTTGAACTAAAAAATAATTCTGCAAAGCGAACAGCATTAGCCCCGTAAGCAAACTGCCAATAGCCAGGGGGATCAGCGGCTGGTCTATACTTTTATTTGCTTCTCCAGCGAGTTTTAAGACTGACCAAGGCAGGTCGAGCCCAGCTTGATTGACCAGAAGTATTATCGCGAAGTAAATAGACAAAGGGTCTTAGTTCCTTAGCATTAGATGAATTTGGTACGTTATGTTCTTTTGATTCCCTAAGGCCATTGATCGGGTATCTCTACTCATAACGCTATCAGGTTGCTACGGTAAAAAAGAAGCCGTTGCTGATGCCAGGAATGTAGCGATCTGTTAGAAATGCCAGGTGTCAGCATTTTGCAGATAAACTCATTCCGAGGATCGGCAACGCCAAAAAACTAGAAAATATATGACGATTCAACCTGAACTCCCTAAATGATTACTAGCCAGTTCCCCCTTCTGCAGTATGAATCGATAATTCGATTCAGCGTTTTTGTCAGCGTTCTTTTACTGATGCAGAGCTGGGAAGCAGCGGCTCCTTTTCGGCAGCGCTCTAGACCAAAACTGACACGCCAGCTCTGCAACATGGGCCTATTGGTTTTAGGCACAGCCGCTTTGCGCATCGTATTTCCTCTGGCTGCCGTTGGTATTGCAGCGACTGCAGAAGCACGGCAGTGGGGTCTGTTTTACATTGTTTCTCTGGCCGATTGGCAGACCGTCCTGGCATCTATCATTATTTTAGATTTCATGACCTATGTACAGCATCGTTTGTTTCATGCTGTACCTGTTCTATGGCGGTTTCACAAAGTCCACCATACGGATCCTGATATGGATGTCACCACCGGATTACGATTTCATCCCATCGAAATCCTGCTATCTATGCTTGCTAAAGCAGCGATGGTCATCGTATTGGGGGCTCCTGTTGTCTCTGTTCTAATCTTTGAACTAATCCTCAATGCTACATCCATGTTTAACCATGGCAACGTACACCTGCCTTATAGATTAAATCAGTGGCTGCGTCTGTGGGTCGTTACCCCAAATATGCATCTGGTTCATCACTCTGTTCTAACTGCAGAAACCAACAGTAATTTTGGATTTAATCTTCCCTGGTGGGACTATTGGTTAAACACCTATCGGGCCGAGCCAGGGTTGGGGTATCAAGAAATGACCATTGGTCTGCAGGAACACCAAACCGATCGACGGGTGATAAAGCTACCGTGGCTGGTGATTTTACCTTTTCTCAATCCGGCCACTGGCAAGATAAATCGCTCTATTGACAGAGCCGCAGACAGTGTCTTTTAGACAAACCCATAGTTATGACTCAACCCCATGGCAACCTTAAACTATCAACAGCTCAGTCTATCCAGGCAACTGTGCATCAGGTCATTGCCAAAGAGTCCCTAAGCAACGAGCTTAAGGTTGCCTATGTCAAAGTTGTCGTCGTACTTATTTCCAGTATTTTAGATATCTTTGTTTACTTTTTTCCATCTCTTATTAGCGCCGTTACAGTTCCGCCCACCGTTGCTATTCTTTCCGTCAGCGCCTCTATTGTCTATACGGGGGTACTGATCGCCTTACGCCAGCCTGCTGCCTGGCGCTGGCTGCCAAAGCTGCAGATCGCAATTCCTCTATTTGACAGTCTTCTCATCGTCCTATTTACAACTAATATTTTTAACGTTTTAGGAGACTCTCAGCCTCAAATTGTCGCTAATGTTGCTGCCTTTTGTTGTCTGCTTGCGGTCTCGGGGGGAATTCGTATCCGACGTCAGGCATCTGCCATCACAACGGTGTTGGCGCTAGCCAACTTTACCTATGCGGCCCTTCTATTTCAATTAAACCCTGCTGTGGCTGTTTTTGCTCTCTTTACCATTTTAGGTACGGGGCTGATGGGTATGCTAACCTCTGGAATTGTCCGTCGCCAGGGAAAGAATGCTGCCGGACGTTTGCTGATGCAGCAATTTTTACCGGCAAATGTGGTCGATGCGGCTTTTGAGACGCCAACAGACTTGATTGAAAAACCCATGACGTTTGATGTCACCATTATGATGACAGACCTGCGAGGGTTTACTCACTACGCCGAAAAGCTGGAACCCACTGCTGTATTTGAGTTTCTAAACCAGCTCCAGGGACTGTTATCGACTATTGTTGAACGCCATGACGGCTGGGTTAATTCATTTATGGGCGATGGCATGCTAGCGGTATTTGGTGCCCCTAAAAAATTAGACAACCATGCTGACAAAGCAGTCCAGGCAGCTCAGGCAATCTTGACTGAAGCCAACCAGCTCAGCCCTTTGCCCATTGGCATTGGCTTACATTCCGGCTCAATCGTTGCTGGCTGCTTAGGTTCCGACGGTCATCTGGAGTTCTCTGTCATTGGTGACACGGTCAATGTGGCCTCTCGGCTAGAGTCTCTTACCAAAGAAGTAGACTATTCTCTACTCATTAGCAAAGCTACCCAGCAACGGCTTAAAAAACTGTCTCTTCAGTTTCTAGGTGCTATGCCCATCAGAGGTCGCGATGAGCATATTGATGTTTTTGTTCTCCCTTCAAGCCGATCTTAGGTATACGGCCCGCAGCATGTTAGTGCGGTCGGCTCCAGCGTTATGATGCTACCTAGCAAGTTTTGGGGGGACCATCAGCAATGACGACACAGCTACAAACTTTTTTAGAAAAGCTGCACCATACCTACGGTGTCACAATTGAAGGTGAGGTAGCCGCCTATATTCCAGAACTATCAAAAGCGAACCCGGCCTGGTTTGGGATCAGTGTTGTCACAACAGATGGTCAGGTATTTAACGTTGGTGATACTGCTCAGAAATTTACGATTCAGTCAATTTCTAAAATCTTTTCCTACGGTTTAGCTTTAGAAGACCATGGTCGAGAGGTACTGCTCGAGAAAGTAGGCGTAGAGCCAACAGGCGATCCGTTTAACTCCATGATTCGTTTGGATGAAGGCTCTCACAGACCCTATAACCCCATGATCAACGCTGGCGCCATTGCTACGACCAGCCTATTAAAAGGGTATGGCCCCACTGAAAAGCTTAACCGTATGCTTAACATGTTTGAGCGCTACACCGGGCATGACGTTTTTATTGATATGCCCACCTTTATGTCAGAACGAGCCACAGGTCATCGCAATCGAGCCATGGCTCACCTGATGCTGAATTTTGGCATGATTGACAGAGATATCGATGCGGCCCTGGATCTATATTTTCAGCAATGCGCCGTTATGGTGGACTGCTGCGACTTGGCGACTATGGCCGCCACCCTGGCTAACCATGGCAAAAATCCTATTACTCAAGCTCAGGCCGTTAATGAGGACTATGTACGCGATTTGCTAAGTATCATGTACACCTGCGGCATGTATAACCGAGCAGGAGAATGGGCTTACCGTGTCGGTGTCCCTGCAAAAAGCGGCGTATCCGGTGGAATTCTGGCTGTGGTCCCAGGAAAAGCAGGGATTGCCACATTTTCACCCCCCATTGATGATAATGGCAACAGTGTACGGGGCTTACAGGTTTTTGAGGCCCTGTCCAAAAAATATAATCTGCATCTGTTTGATCTATCTATGGGTCGCTGCATTTTTTGCATCTGACCTGTCATAACAGGTTTCCAATCAGCAATGGTTAACTTTGCAGCAGCCAAACGTTTTCTTTTGCTGCACATTTACCTTTTAACCCACCCGGAACATCCGTGCTGTTGATGAGAGTCAGACTGTAGTTCTTTCCATAATGCTGGTGAACTTCCTCATCGCTAATGGAAAAGGGCGGTCCTGCCATCATGGTCTGGTCATACTCGTAACTGACTAACAGCTGAGGGGCTTTGTGAGTTATTTCTATTAGATGTGAGGTATATCGACTGCGTACGTCTTGGGGCAGGGCTACTAGAGCCGCTCGATCGTAGACTGCATCGACCGTACCCAGCACCGGGCTAGACAGATTAAAGATGTCGCCAACAAAAATGTCGATATTGGCTGCATGATAGTGTTTTACGTTATCTATTTCTAAAACCGTAGGCTCTAATTCTAGTTCTATAAACAGCTGCTTGATAGCTATGTCAACGAGTTCTGCTCCGACAACACGATAGCCATTAGCTAGCAGCCAGGCAATATCTAGCGTTTTGCCGCACAGTGGTACAAACACGCGACTGCCTTTACCCAGAGAGAGCATTTCAAAATAGTTAACCAGCACTGGGTTAGCTTCAGATCTGTGAAATGCGATATTGTTGTCTTCCCACTTCTGCTGCCAAAATTGTCTGTTCATGTTGATAGGTTCTGTTTTAGTTTAGATCAGATCAAATCACAGCCTTAAAACTGTCGTGACCATTCTTTAGGCCAGCGTTCAACGACAACTTTTGTTTGGGTAAAGAACTCAACAGCATGCTGACTTTGTCCATGAAGATCGCCATAGAAGCTCTCTTTCCAGCCGCTAAAGGGAAAGAACGCCATGGGGGCAGCCACACCGATATTGATACCGATGTTGCCAGCTTCGACCTCGTAGCGAAACTTACGGGCGGCTGCGCCTGAATTGGTAAATAAACAGGCCATATTTCCCCAACGGCTTTGGTTCACAAGAGTTATGGCGTCATCTAGAGTCTCAGCATGGATCAGCCCCAGTACCGGGCCAAAGACTTCGGTCGTTGCGACTTCGCCTTGGAGGGGAATATCCTGCAGCAGGGTGGGGCGCACAAAGCTGCCCTCACAGCCAGAAATTTGGGGATTACGGCCGTCTACAAGCAGGGTGCCACCTTCATCGATGCCTGTTTGAATTAGGCTATGGATGCGATCGCAGCTCCCCTGATTGATCACGGCACCCATTTGCACTCCGGTATCTAGACCGTTGCCCACCACCCGCTGCTCGGCGGTCTGGGCGATCGCATCCACAAAGTCCGCTTTGGCTGCACCGACCGTAATCGCGAGCGAAGCCGCCAGACATCGCTGCCCCGCACAGCCAAAGGCGCTGTCGGCCACAATGCGGGTGGTCATCTCCAGGTCCGCATCGGGTAAAATCACCACCGGATTTTTAGCGCCTCCCTGGCACTGCACCCGTTTACCATTCGCAGCGGCGCGGCTGTAAATATAGCGGGCGACCGGACTAGAGCCCACAAAGCTAATCGCCTTGACCGCCGGATGGTTCAGCATGGCATCGACCACTGTTTTACTGCCGTGCACCAGATTAACCACTCCGGCAGGCAGCCCTGTCTGGTCAATCAGCTCGGCAATTTTTTGCATCGTCTGGGGCACCTTCTCAGACGGTTTGATAATACAGGTGTTGCCACAGGCCACGGCATAGGGAAAAAACCAAAACGGAATCATCGCTGGAAAGTTAAAGGGGGCAATAATCCCGACTACACCTAGAGGCTGACGAATCATCATTTCATCGATACCACGGGCAATGTCTTCTGAATTAATCCCCTGCATCAGCGTGGGAATACCACAGGCCACTTCTACATTTTCGATGGCCCGCTGAAGCTCTCCTTGAGACTCTTTAAGGGTTTTGCCGCATTCTTCGGTAATCGTCCGGGCAATGTCGTCCCGGTGATTTTCTAAAAGAGTTTTGAGCTTAAAAAGATATTGGATTCTTTCAGTCGGGGGGATGCGTCGCCAGGAAACAAATGCCTCCTCAGCAGCTGTGGCCGCTTGGTCCAGATCACTGGCTAGCGATAAAGGCACTTCTGTGAGGACATCATTGGTAGCAGGGTTGAGCACCTCAAGAGAGTCAGGTGTTTTAGATTGATACCATGTACCAGCGATATAGTTTTTTAGTTGTTTCATGACCGTTAGCCTCTAGAAATCAAACCCTTAATACAGTGTTGAATACCCTAGCCAATAACTCTCCCCTTCTGGGCGGGTCTCCTATTGAGTCCCAAACATTCTGTCGCCAGCGTCTCCTAACCCTGGCAATATATAGCCGTGCTCGTCTAGCTTGTCATCAATGGCAGCGGTAAAAATCGGCACGTCGGGGTGCTCTTCATGGAAGCTGGCAATACCTTCAGGAGCGGCCAGCAGGCAGACGAACTTAATTGACTGGGGGCGAGTCTCTTTCAGACGATGGACGGCTGCGATCGCAGTATTACCCGTAGCAATCATCGGGTCCACAATCAGCATATCCCGCTCGCTGACGTCGCCGGGCACCCTAAAGTAGTACTCTACCGGCATCAGCATTCTCGGGTCGCGATACAGACCAATGTGTCCTACCCGCGCCGAGGGAATCAGCTTGAGCATGCCGTCCAAAATGCCTTGGCCCGCTCGCATAATAGAAATGAGTACCAGCTTTTTGCCAGCCAGCATCGGCGCATCCATCGTCGCAAAAGGCGTATCAATAGTGACCTTGACCAGCGGCAGCTCGCGGGTCACTTCATAGGCCAACAGCAGACTAATCTCTTGTAACAGCTGACGAAATTTAGCAGTGCTGGTCTCTTTTTGTCGCATTAGGGTGAGCTTATGCTGGATCAGCGGATGCTCAATTCGGGTAACTAGATTTTTCATTAAAAACAATCTCAAACGAGGAGGCGGTGGGCATTGCCCAAAGAGAATATTAGTTAAAACACCGTGCCATCACTTTGAATGGCAATGGGCGGCTCTCCCGTAGAACGCAGCTGTTTCGCAATGCGACGTCCGGCGGCCCAGGTGCCGCCCTCTAACACTTTGATCAAGGGCAGTTCTTCTGGAGATTTTTTTAGCCGCTGACGCACGCGCTCGCCAATCATGTCTAGCATGACAACCGTGAGGGCACGCCATTCAACCACCACCGGAGAACTGGGCAAATGGGCGCTGTGGGTGACGTCTGAATGTTTGGGTAGCAGCAGTCCTAGATCGACACACAGACCGCCGTTGCGATATTCGGCCAGCCCGGTCAGCTGATCGAGGTGGGTCACAGCGACACCGGCTGCGGTCAGGGGCTCTACCAGCGAGTAGGTCAGCCACTGGGAGAGTTTATGAAACGGCACCAGATGACTGCCAGGCTCGGCTGTAGCCAGGGCCGGGTGGGGCCAGGCATCGCCTAGATTGACACCGGCTAGCTCGGTGCGACCGGGCCAAATGGTGCCCAGACTTTCTAGCACCTCGCTCAGCAGGGTGCCAGCCTCTAGCGTTTGGCCATAGCGATGGGTCAGGTAGTCCAGCAAATTGCCGGGGCGAGCAGCCCCAGAGCCAAATCGGTCTGGCTGGCTAGCGAGGGCCGCACCGAGCTGGTGTAGCAGCGTTAGCCGACCGGACAGACCCACCAGCGGATTGTCGTCGCTGACTTGAAACACCTGCATTAAGTCGCCCATAGTCAGCTGCTGAATCCCCGGAGCATCTACCTGATAGAGCGATTTGGAATCAGACGAAAAGAATCCCCGCTCAAAAGCCCTCAGACTAGCAACGGCTAATCCCTCAGAGCGGGCTAGGGTGTCGCCCGTCGCCACATCTTGATAGCGCCACTGGTTCCCGGCTCCGGCATCCAGCAGCACACTGACGATTGCCAGGTCTAGCTGAGCTTTGGCCGCTGTCGCCTCACGGGTTGCCAGCGGGTCTAGCTGGGGGGTGAGCCGGGGGCCAAAGTGTCGCCAGCGGCTGTGAAACGGCACGTCAAAATCGGGGTAGAGCTGCTGGGTTGTATCAACCACATAGGCAGCCACCTCGTCTAATTTAGACAGGTCGCAGGCAAAATGTTCTAACTGGTCGCTCTGACAGAGGTCAAACAGCTGGCGGGTGCGATCGCGAATTGCCTGGGGCTGACGCAGATAGGCAACGGCTGAGCGTTCTGCTGGAGTCATGCCATATCCTCAGACATCGTCATAGCGCCGACCCACGGTTTGAGTCAGCACAGTTTCGTCAGGCACCTCACCTTCGGTGTAATACCCAGCGGCCTTCTTCGCCTTCATTTCCACCTGAGCGTCCGCTGGAATCAGCTCTTCTGGAATTGAAATCCGTTCAACAATCTCAATTCCCGACTGGGTAATCGCGTCATACTTCAGATTGCTCATAGATACAAACTGATCGATGCGCGTGATGCCAAGCCAGTGCATCACATCCGGCATCAGCTCTTGAAAGCGCATATCCTGTACCCCCGCCACACATTCGGTCCGGGTAAAGTAGGTATCTGCGCGATCGCCGCCTTCTTGACGCTTGCGGGCGTTGTATACCAAAAATTTGGTCACCTCTCCCAGCGCTCGACCTTCCTTACGCGCATAGATAATCACACCGGCTCCGCCCGCCTGGGCCGTTGCTAGCGCCACCTCAATACCGTGAACCAAATAGGGGCGACAGGTGCAAATATCCGAGCCAAACACGTCTGAACCGTTACATTCATCGTGAATACGTACGGCCAGCGGACGCTCCGGGTCGGTAATGGCCTCGACATCGCCCAGAATATAGACCGTATGCCCCCCAATCGGCGGTAAAAACACCTGCAAATCAGGACGAGTAACCAGCTCTGGAAACATGCCCCCCGTCTGCTCAAACAGGGTGCGCCGCAGCGCGCTCTCGGCGACGCCAAACCGCTTGGCAATCCCCGGCAAATGCCATACGGGTTCAATAGCCGCCTTGGTCGCGACTAGCTCCCCACCTGCTTTAAGGATTTTGCCATCCACCTGGATGCGGCCCTGATTAACCGCTTCCTGCAGCTCTGGAATATTAATGTGGGCCTTAGTAATTGCAATAGACGGACGAATGTCGTAGCCGTCGGCTCTCAGGTCGGCAAACAGACCCTGGTCTAGCGCCCCAAATGGATCTAGAGAAATAATCTTGTCCGCTCCGCTCCAGCTGGGGTAGGGACCAATGGACACCGTTGGGGCTGTATTGGTTAAGTCTGCTCGATGGTTTTGCTCTAGATCGCCGCTGGCAACGGCCAGAGCGCGATACACAGCGTAGCCCCCTGAGTGAGTACCGATGACGTTGCGATGGGCGCGATTACCCAGCGTGGCAATAATGGGCCCTCGTTCGGTGGGGTTGGCTTGACCCCACTGGATCTCTATAGAATCCTGACCAAAGTTGCCTGGATGAGAGGTAAGAACAATGTGCTTATGCCGAGGTGGCTGTGTTGTCGCCATGGTAGAACCCGTTTGTCAGCGAATTCTAAAATTATCCTACGTTAGGGGCCATTAGACTGTCATGGAGGTAGCAATCTGTCTGCCATCGTATAAGAAAGATACACTCCATTTTTTTAAATCCGCGATCGCAAAACCTTTCCTAAACTCTTTTATCGATCTACGAGATTTCTAAAATTCCCATCATGCCTTGATCTTCATGGTCAAGAATATGACAGTGATACACGGTACGCCCAACAAAGTCTTCAAAACGCACGCGCAGGGTAACTGTTTCATAGCCCTTGAGACTGACCGTATCTTTCCAAGCCAGCAAAGATACTGGCTGACCGTTGCGTTCTAGAACCTGAAAGCGGTTGGTATGCAAGTGAAAGGGATGATCGATACTGGCTTTATTGACAATGCGCCAATCCTCCACATGGCCAAGTTTGACCCGAGTATCGATGCGATTCATATCAAAGGATTTGTCGTTGATAATAAAGCCAGTCGATCCGCCACCAATACCGTGGTTGAGAACAAACTGACGGGTAGTCATAGGCGCTAGCAGTGGCTTAACAGCGATCAGCTCTTTGGGTAGCGGCAGCGGCTGTGAATGGCTGCTCTTCTGATAGCGCAGTATGGCCAAGGTGGTATGGGTAGGCTGTACCACACCAGCCATTTGTTCAACAGTCTCGCCAAGGGATGCCAACATACTCCCCATACCCCGGTTGTATGGCAGGTTGACCAGTCGGTAGTCGCCAGGTTCCTGCTGTCCAGGAATCATCACTTCAGCGCGTTCGCCCGGAGAAAGTCGTAAGGTGTCAAGCGGTGTGGGGGCTGAGATGGCACCGCGGTCGGTTGCTATTAAAAACCAGGGATGGTCCTGTAGCTGTAGCTGATAGATCCGAGAGGCCGAGCCGTTGATTAACCGCAGCCGCAGCAGACCATTTTGCGATATTGCAACCGTCGGCTTAGGCTGTCCACTGGCCAAAAGTAATGAGCCTTCTCGCCCCCACTTTTTACCAAGTGCGTGGAGCTGCTGTCCACTAGCGTCAAAGTCCTGGAGCAGTAGTAGGGCCTCCTCGGCCTGCTGCAGCTCGGGTATCGTATCAAGCTCGCCTCGTATGATAAACGGTCCAGCCAAGCCGCCAAACACCTGACGAGCTACATCCAGGTGATAGTGAGGGTGGTACCAGGCCGTCACAGCAGGATGGCCACTGGGAATCTGAAACTCATACGTGTAGCGTTCACCTGGCAATACTTGCTGAAACACATCGTCTACTTGAGGAGAGATATGCAGACCGTGATAGTGGAGATTGGTAGGTGTCTCTAGCTGATTGTTTAAGGTGATACGTACGGTATCACCCGCTTGGGCCTCTAAGATAGGGCCTGGCAGCTGACGATTGTAAGTCAATACCTCAGCAGAGCTATCACCCACAGTCTGAGTCTGGGCCTGCGCCGTCAAAGATAGCTCTAGCAGTCCATCTTGGCTGACAAAACGGTCTGTAGAGCGATGTACTCCACATTGATAGACCAGCGGCGCACCGACAGCCACAGCCACACATCTCAGAAATTGACGACGGTCCATACGCCTCGCTCTAAACTATAAAGTCCCTTGGGCCAATCTTAAAGACCGGCGAGTCCGCTAATCAGTTTGCGCACCCTCTAGACTCTACAGCCAGCTAGAGGGTCTATCCTAAATGTGGGCTCTTATTTTCTCTACTATTTTTTCTAAAGGCAAACCCATGACTCTTAAACTTATGGTTCCTAACATGGCCTGTGAGGTCTGTGCCAAGAATATTACCAATGCGATTAAAACGGTCGATACCAATGCAGCGGTAACCGCCGACCCAAAGACAAAACTGGTCAATATTGAGACTGATACCGCTGAAACCGATATCCGAGAAGCTCTGAAGACAGCAGGATATCCGGCTGACGCTTAGGCACCACTGTATTAGAAATCTCTGTGTGTAAGTTCACAGGAGGCTCTCATGACAAAAACGATCTTAGCGTTGAAAGGTATGAGCTGTGCTGCCTGCGCCAACGCGGCTGAAGCAGCAATTCAGCAGGTTCCTGGCGTTCATCAGGCTCAGGTTAACTTTGCGGCTGAGCAAGCCAGCGTTACCTATGACCACCACAGTACTAGCGTTGCTGCGATCGCAGCCGCCATTGCTGAAGCAGGCTATCAAGCCGCCGAGATCGAAGCGTTTAGCGCCAGCAGAAAGCAAGACGACCGGCCTACTCAGCTGGGTCGGGTTGTTGTCAGCGGTCTGATAGGGGCGGTGCTGGTCATCGGCACGCTGCCTATTATGCTAGGGATTCCGATTCCCGGCTGGCCGATGATCTTTCACAATGCCTGGCTCCAGCTGGTACTGGCAACTCCAGTATTGCTGTGGTGTGGGCAGTCTTTCTTTGTGGGGGCGTGGAAAGCCTTTACCCGTCGATCCGCCAATATGAATACCCTAGTGGCGCTAGGGACCGGTACGGCCTATCTTTATTCGCTATTTGTTACCGTATTTCCTCAGGTACTGGTTACTCAGGGGTTAAAACCTAACGTGTATTACGAGGCAGCGGTAGTGATTATCGCCCTGCTGCTGCTGGGTCGATATTTAGAAAATCGAGCCAGAGGCCACACGTCTGATGCCATCCGTCAGCTGATTGGACTCCAGCCTAATACAGCCAGGGTAATTCGCCAGGGAACAGAATGTGATATTTCCATTGAATCGGTTGTTGTCGGTGACATTGTCGTAGTCCGTCCCGGAGAGAAGATTCCGGTGGATGGAGAAGTGGTGGCCGGTAGCTCCACAGTGGACGAGTCCATGGTAACCGGGGAATCTTTACCGGTTGAAAAGCGAGCCGGAGAGACCGTCATCGGAGCTACCATTAACAAGACCGGCAGCTTTCGCTTTCGGGCCGCTCGGGTGGGTAAAGATACCGTGCTGGCTCAGATTGTTCAGCTGGTACAGGCGGCCCAGGGGTCAAAGGCACCGATTCAAAAGCTGGCTGACCAGGTGACCGGATGGTTTGTGCCGATGGTAATTGCGATCGCAATTACCACATTTCTCCTATGGTTTAACTTCACCGGCAATACCACCCTCTCCTTGCTCACTACCGTCGGAGTGCTAATTATTGCCTGTCCCTGCGCCCTGGGGTTGGCCACGCCTACCTCCATCATGGTAGGAACCGGTAAAGGGGCCGAAAATGGCATTCTGATTAAAGACGCCGAGAGCTTGGAGCTGGCCCATAAAATTCATACCCTGGTGTTAGACAAAACCGGCACCCTAACCCAGGGTAACCCTGTGGTAACCGACTATGTGACCGTACAGACCTGGACGGAGCGCTACCAGTCTACTGGTGTTGCCGCTCCCAGATTTAGCCCCAGCCGCTCGTCTGAAATCGAGGTACTGAGGCTCGCCGCTGCTGTTGAAAAAGCTTCAGAACACCCCCTCGCCACCGCCGTTGTCAACTACGCGGTCAGTCGAGGCGTTGATATATTCTCTCCAGTAACTGACTTTCAGGCCGTTGTCGGCAGCGGTGTGCAAGGCATCGTCAACGGTCAGCAGGTCCACATTGGCACCTCCGCCTGGATGCGGTCTTTGAATATTCTAACGATTGATATGCCGCAGCAGCAGACCTGGGAACAGGCCGCTAAAACCACCGTATGGATTGCCATTAACGGTAAAGCGGCCGGTCTGATGGCCATTGCCGATGAGATTAAACCCTCTTCTCCCCAGGTGGTGCTGACGCTACAGCGCATGGGGCTAGAGGTGATTATGCTCACGGGGGATAATCCTCAAACTGCCGCCGCTATCGCCAAATCTGCGGGCATTCAGCGGTATTTTGCCAATGTTCGACCGGATCAAAAAGCCACCTATGTGCAACAGCTACAGTCTGAGGGTAGGCTGGTGGCGATGGTAGGCGACGGTATCAATGATGCTCCAGCCCTGGCTCAGGCCGATGTGGGTATCTCCATTGGCACCGGTACCGATATTGCGATCGCGGCCAGTGATATTACCCTAATCTCAGGAGACCTCGGTGGGATTGTCACCGCCATTCGTCTGAGCAAGGCCACCATGGCCAATATTCGCCAAAATCTGTTTTTTGCCTTTGTTTACAACGTGGTGGGTATTCCCGTGGCTGCAGGCATTCTCTATCCTGTCCTGGGCTGGCTGCTCAATCCAATGATTGCAGGGGCTGCCATGGCTTTTAGCTCAGTCTCGGTTGTGACCAATGCCCTGCGGCTCAGAAACTTTAGAGGTATCCCCCAATGAGACTAACTTACATCCTGGGCAGTATCGGTCTAGTTGTCGCCCTGGCGTCTCCAGCCCTGGCCAACGTACAGGAGACCATCCATCAGCCGCTACCGCTGAGGTTAGGGATTACCTTTATGGGTATTGGACTGATTGTCCTAGAGCTTTGGTGGTTCCTGAGGCAGCCTCGCCGGTAGGCTAAAAGAAAACGTGCTGCCCTGACCCAGTTTGCTTTCGGCCCAGATACGTCCTCCGTGATGCTCAATAATTTGTTTACAGATGGAAAGACCCAAACCGGTTCCTTTGGGTTTGTCGGTCATAATCTCTCCAACCTGGGTAAATTTTTCAAATACTTTATCAATATCCCGTGGCGAAAGCCCGATACCGGTATCTATGACGCTTGTAATGATGTGGGTCTGCTGGCGATAGACCCGACAGACTACAGAGCCGCTGTCGGTAAATTTAATTGCGTTAGAAATCAAATTGATCACCACCTGGATCAGCCGGTTGAGATCGCACATTACCAAAGGCATCTCTGGTGCAATATCAGCCGTCAGGGCCAATCCATGGTCGCGTGCCAGCACAGACATCGTTGAAATGGCCGACTCGATCACGGTGGTCATGGAGGTGGGCTCTAGCGCCCAATTAATCTTACCCGCTTCAATTTTAGAAATGTCCAACACATCGTTAATCAGCAACGTCAGCCGTTCACCTTCAGACAGAATAATGCTGAGATTCCTCTGGACCGTTCGCATCGTGCGGTCGGCTTTGCCAGTGTCGGCCAGCGTATCTGGCAACTTTTTTTGGATCAGTTTGGCAAACCCTAAAATCGACGTTAGGGGCGTCCGCAGCTCATGGGACACTGTAGATAGAAAGTCCGTTTTCATCTGCTCGACTTCTTTTTTATCGGTAATGTCGCGAATTAACACAACCGTACCCTGGGAACTTTTTATCGCGGGTTCATCGGCCGTAATGTCCGTCACCAATGCCTGTCCAGTATGCTGATTAAGCAGATTGACTTCAGCTCTTAGACTCCGCTGAGGATACGCCTGATTTTGAGCCACTAGCTCGATTATTTGTTGGTCAAAGACTGCGTCTACGGCCATTCCTTTGAGGGTCATACCCTCTAGCCTAAACATTTGTTCTAAGACTGGGTTTGAACGGGTAATCGTTCCTCTAGCATCAATCACCAACAGCCCATCACCCAGATTGTCGATAATGGCGTTTAGCTCGTGCGCCTGATTTTCCAGGTCTTGCTGAGTTGTTTTCAGCGCGTAGGTGTATTCTCCGACCCATTCAATTAACTGATTTAAAGACTGGGCCAGACTGCTGATTTCATCACTGTTGACCACCGCCGCTCGCAGATGAAAGTTGTCGTCTTGAACTACATTTAAAGCCGTTTCTTGAACAGCCTTGAGGGGACGAACGATGGTACGGCTAATGGCATAGGCTAGCAGACCGGCTGCTAGCAGTGAGAGAACAACACTAAGAATAACGATCTGCAGCTGTAGCCGACCGGATGTTTCGATAACTTCTTGAGCTTCTTGGATCTCATCTTGTTCGATAAAGCTGGCAAATTCAGACAGCTCTATCTCAAATCTTTCCAGCGTCGTTGTCGAAGCACGACGATTTAAGTCAATAAATGCCTGACGAGCCTGTATCAGCCTTTCTCCCTGCAGGGTGTCAAAATCCAATTCCTGAACAAACCGATCGATCTCTGTCAGGTTGTTCTCAACAGCGTCGCCATAGGTTTCGATCAGGTCATCCAATAGAGCAAGCTCAGCATCTGTTTCTTCTACACCTGCTGCAATATCTTCCCTATATTCGCTCAGCAGAGCATTCCATTCATGCTCAAAATCTTCGGCACTGTCTCGATACAGATCGTAATTTGCGAGAAACTCTTCCGGGTCGTCTATCCAGATAATCAGCTTACGCTCATGGGAGATAAATCGGGTGATCGCGTTCTCAATGCGCTTAATTCTCAAAATTTCTTCAACAGCGTCTTCATTTCCCTGATAGGCCCGCTGCTGATGGCGCTGTGCAATAGCAACGCCTGTGACCGTTCCAGTGATAGCGACACCCGCCACTAGCGCATATCCAAGACCGATTTTGTGGATTACCTTGAGAGGCTTTAGCCAGCTTTTAAGGCGTACGAGGAAATTACGTATCCCGTAAATAGGTGGAGTGGTCATAGAATATTGGCCTACAGTTCCAAAGCGAGAACGGCAGCAGCTTTTTCTAGAACGTCATCGGGATCAAATGGTTTGGTCATGTATAAATTTGCTCCAGCCTCCAGACCCTGCTTTTGGTCTAGCTCCTGACCTTTGGCGGTAAGCATGATGATGTAGGTATTTTGGCTAGCCGTATCCTGTTTAACTGCCTGACACACCTCAAACCCGTTCATCTTAGGCATCATCACATCGAGAAATACCAAATCAGGTCGTCGGGTCTGAATCAGGTCTAGAGCCTCTGCCCCGTTGGTGGCTGTGAGCAGTTCTACCCCCTGATCTTCGAGTTCTTCAAGGGTTTGCTCCATCAGTATGCGGATATGAACCTCATCATCGACAATTAGAATAGTCTTATTCACAATCAACTCCTGTACTGGGCTAGTCTGGCTAAGAGCATCGCTACTGGGAAGATGGGCTGGTTTCTATAGGATCCAGCATAAAAATAAAGATATTTTCTAATCCATTGTCAAATCGTAGAGTTTTAACGAGATTATGCGTTATTGAGATAGCAGAGTCAACGATAATCATGTCAGGATTCAGGGACAGAGCATCGCCAATATCGTCTACCCGAGTGGTTTCCTCAGTGAGGCTATAGCCTTTAGAAAGCAGCACCTCCGTTAGCATTTGTGTTGTCGAGGTATCAATGTCTGTCACCATGATCTTGCGATTAGATGTGCCCTGCGCTAAAAGAACGTTGATATCCTGCAGTAATACGTCAATATCGATGGGTTTTGTCAAATAGCGATCCACACCGAGACGATAGCCACGTTCCTCATTTTGTACAATAGAAAGAACAATCGTCGGGATTCCCATGGTGGCAGGATTGTTTTTAAGCACAGCAGCCAGATCAAACCCATCAATGTTGGGCATCATCACATCTAAAATAATCAGGTCGGGGGGAACCCGCTTGATTTGATTGAGGGCATCCATCCCGTCTTCAGCTGTTTGCACCCGATAGCCAACGCCCTCTAGCTCCTGACGCAGCAGATGACGTATGTGCCGTTCGTCATCTACGACTAAAATTGTTTTTGCGACTGCTTCGGTGGTAGCGACCGTACTACTGACGTTCTCTTTGATCTGCTGTACTAAGGTCTGCCAGGCAAAACTGGTTTTCTTTGTTTCTGAGGCAACAGCTAGGGGCAGGGCAAAGGAAAACGTGCTGCCCTGTCCCAGCTTGCTTTCGGCCCAGATGCGTCCGCCGTGGTGTTCGATAATTTGCTTACAAATGGGCAGCCCTAGACCGGTACCTTTCGGTTTGTCAGTCATCACTCGACCCACCTGCTTGAATTTATCAAACACGCTGTCTAGGTCGCTTTTAGCAATGCCAATACCGGTGTCAGCTATGCTGACAACAACTTCATTTTTCTGATGGCGAGCACAGCAGGTAATAGCCCCTTGGGTTGTAAATTTGATGGCATTAGATACCAGATTGATCATCACCTGGAGCAGACGGTTGCGATCGCACATAATCTCCGGTAGCTCCGGTTCAATGTCGAAAACAATCTCTATATCCCCAGCTTGAGCCGGTACAAACGTAGTTGAAACCGCCCGTTTAAGCAGATCGTCCACAACAGTTGATTGCATCTGCCATTCCACTTTACCCGCCTCAATTTTGGAAATATCCAACACATCGTTAATCAGCGATGTCAGTCGTTCTCCTTCGGCGACAATAATGGATAGATTCTCCCGCACCTGCCGCACTGCCCGCTGCATTTGTTTGGTGTCGGCATTAATGGCCGGTAGCACGATCTCCTCTAGCCTTTTTTGAATCAATTTGGCAAACCCTAGCACCGATGTCAGCGGCGTTCGTAGCTCATGGGACACCGTAGAGATAAAATCTGTTTTCATCTGATCGATTTCTTTCTCAGATGTAATATCACGGATTAAAACAATAGAGCCAAAGCTGCTGTCGGCCCCCGGCACCGCATCATAGCTAGCGACAGCGGTGATCAACGCCTGACCGACGCCACCGTTGGGCAGACCTACATCCGTCATCAGCGGCTGCACCGGATTGAGCTGATGCCGCGCAATCAGCTGAGATAGTTCACTATTAAAAACCTGATGACAGAATTCTCCGATGATCGTCTCTCCTTGCAGGTCAAACATATGAATCAGCGTTGGATTGCTGCGAATAACAGTTCCTGCACGATCGATTACCAACAAACCGTCGCCAAGGTTATCAATAATGGCATCTAGCTGTTCTGTTCGCTCTTGCACCCGCTGTTCCAATGTTTCTTGGTCCTCTTCTAAGGCTCGGGTATACTGCCCCACTGAGCCAATCAGCTGGTTTAGAGAATCTGCTAACTGACCGACCTCATCGCCGCTCTTAATCCGAGCCCGTATGTCAAAGTTAGAATGCTGGGTTACCTGCTGGGCCACGCGGGTGAGCTGCTGAATCGGTCGAACAGCGCGATTCGCCACAAATGCCGCCACTGCCCCAATACCTAAGGCCCCCAATCCGGTCCCCACCATAAAAATATGCAGCAGTCGATACTGAGGGGCAAAAGCAATCGCTGTATCCACAGTGATTAGCCCTCTAATCGTCTGTGTCGATAGAGCAGTACTTAAGTCTACTGGCGCGTAGGAAACAAGCTGTTGTTTGTCATCTTCTTGAGTGTTGGTAAAAATGTTTGCCCCAATCTGGGTCGGCTGAGCCTGTGCCATCAGCCCCGGATAGTATTTTTCCACCGACTGGGCCAAATAGTCTGGTTTGGCCCCCGCAAAAATCAGACCGTCTGGATTGACCAAATGCCAAACGTGATCGTACGTTTCAAAGATTTCAAACAGCTCATTCATATGGTGACCCGGCACACGAGCCCTAATGATGTAGATACTGTTGCCAGTCGTTTGATCCTTAACCGGCACCGCGTACTCCACCCGCAGCCTACCAGAGCTAGAAGACAGCCCTGGGCCGTTAACCGTTGTTTGGCCTGTTTGTCGCGCTGTTTGAAAGTAGGCGCGGTTGCCGTAGTTGCCGACAAATGGTCTGCCCTTGGCATACTGGGCGATGGGATTGCCCTCTAAGTCAAAGAGGATAATGCTATCAAAATATTTAACCGCATCGGCAAACTCGGTAAAAATTAGTTTTTTTTGAGTAAGTGACAGCTGCTCTCGCAATGATGGCTCGGTCAACACCGGATTAACGGCTAACGCTTCCACCTCTCGCTGTCGGCTCACCAAAAAGTGGTCTAACTTTTCTCCTAGGATTTCTGTCTGTTGAATTTGTTCTTGAATAATTTGTTGACCGACCGATCGACTGGCAAACCAATAGGCTGTGCTCCCAGTTAACAAGACTGGTAACGTTCCCAGGGCAATGGCTAAGGCCGTTACCTTATATTGCAGGCGATTCTGGGCTAGAGAAAATAAACCAGATTTTCTTATAGAGGGTGGGGTGGGGTGTAAATCATGGTTCATAGCTGCTATCTGGTCGCTGGGAGATCAAACATATTCAAAGGGAGATAATTACATATTGGCTGGCGAAACGGCAGAGCTGGCGGTGCCGCTGGCATCAGTCCCTAGAAACGGCTCCTGACGAATAGGAATTTCAATAATAAATGCTGTTCCCTGTCCCATTTCGGAACGACAGTGCAGCGTACCACTGTGGCGCTCGGTAATAATTTGATAGCTAATGGAGAGCCCCAACCCCGTGCCCTTACCCACATCTTTAGTAGTAAAGAAAGGGTCAAAGAGCTTGGTTCGAATCTTGGCGGCAATCCCAGGTCCGTTATCAACAATGCGAATTTGAATCCGATTAGAGCCAATCTGCTGCGTATGAATGGCAATGGTCGGCACAGCTGCAAAAGGAGGAACCTCCAACACATCAATTGCATTGGCGAGGAGATTCATAAATACCTGGTTTAGCTGTCCTGGATAGCAGGTGATCGAGGGCAGCTCGCTGTAGTGTTTCTCAACGCTGATTCCAGGAAAATTATGGTTAGGCTTCAGACGATGGCGCAGGATCAACAAGGTGCTGTCAAGACCGTCGTGAATATTGACCGATTTATATTCAGCCTGATCGGACCGGGCAAAGTACTTTAGTGACAGTACGATATCTCGAATCCGCTCGGTCCCGACTGCCATACTATTGAGCGTGTTGGGCAAATCTTCTAGTAAAAAAGGTAGATCAACGGCTTCAATAGCCGTCTGCAAAGAGCCTGACGGCGTATGACATTCTTGCTGATAAAGTTTGACTAACCCCATCAAATCCTGAACATATTCTCGGATAAATTCCAGGTTGCCGTAGATGAAGGTAACAGGATTGTTAATTTCATGGGCGACCCCTGCCATCATTTGACCGATGCCAGACATTTTTTCGCTCTGGATCAGCTGGAGCTGGGTTTGCTGCAGCGTTTCTAGGGTTGTTTCTAGCTCCTGGGCTTTGTCCTGGGCAAGCTGAGCAGTTTTTCGACTTTGTTCATACAGCTCAGCCTGGTCAAGGGCGAGCACCAACTGATTGGTCACCGCCTGAAGTAAAGCCACTTCACTGTCGCTCCAGAACTTGGGCTCCTGACTAGTGCCGCAACAAATTGCACCGATTTGTCCAGACCGGGTCTGCATGGGTACGGCCAATATGGAGGAAAAGTCCTGGGTCTGAAGAAACTGCTGTGTAGGGCTTTCTCTAAAGGCTTGGACATCATTGATCCGAATCAGCGTTTGGCGAGAAAGCCATTGAACAATATCATCGACCGCCTGACTGCAGTGGTTACCCACCAATGAAGATAGATAGCTGCGGCGAGACTCGGTGACGACTTCTATACTGCCAGTGTCCTGGGCGGACTGTACCCACAGAAAGCAGCATCGGTCAACTTTGAGGGCGCTGTAGATTTCGCTGACGGCCGTAGTCAGAATAATGTTTAACTCTAACGATTCTCTAATTTGGCTCGATAGGCGAAAAATCAGATCGTTCTGACGACTTTCTTTGAGCTGACGCTCGTGGAGCAGGGCGTTGATCACCCCAGCCGCTTGAAAGGCAATGCTGGTTAAAAGCTTGAGGTCTTCAGCACTGTAGGGACTAGAGACAGGACGACTCAGTGCGATCGCACCCATCGTAGATTTTTTGCCCTTCAGCGGCACACAAATCAGAGCCGTCCACTGTCCTGGCTTATCCGAACATACATCGTTGACAATTTCACCCCGGCCAACCTGAATGATGTTGCCAATAATGCCCCCGTCTAGGGGCATCGTTTCTGGAAACAAATCGTCTTTGCCAAAGCTAGCAACTCTCTCAAGCAGGGCTCCTTCCTTCAGCACCAAAGCTCCATGGTCTGACTTTAAGAGCTGGCATGACTCCTTTAACACCAAAGACGCGACCTTCTGCACGTTTGGGCTATCAATAATTTTTTCTGACAGATTAAATAAAAGAGAGATTTCCTTATACTTACCCAAAAGTTCGCCGGCCAGCCTGCGTTTCTCATATTCTCGATGGGCCAGTCTAGAAATCAAGCGAGCAACCATCTTAGCCTTGGCATCGCCCGTTACCCAGCCCAAAACCGTACCATCGACGGTAATGGCATAGCGCTCCGTGGCAACGGCATCTCCCAGCAGCCGCTCCCCAGCAGCCGTCTCCACACTGATGCTAGAGCCTGTAGCATCGATCACGTCCTGTATCAGGGAGTGCTCTGTTTGTAGAACCAGTTTCTTTAAGTTGATACTCGCCATTAAAGCGCACGTCCCTGAATGTCCCGGATTCTGGCATGCAGAAGGCGCTGTTTAGACACGGGCTGCATTCCTAACTCATCATCCAATTATCTAACTTTCATGAGGGTTCCCGCTACATAGGAAGTCAGTGACAGATACTTCATATTCATACCTAGTTTGTCAATATCCAGATCGGATATAAAAAAATCCAACGCTCAGTCTACAAATATTTCCCGATTGCCTCTGCCTGAATCCGGACCTAAAGAGTATGCCTATACAAAGGTGTAACTCTCCATCGGGAGTTGACAGACATTGCACCTGCCTGCTCGGGGGCGGCCGCCTATGATGTCACAGATGCCACATTCAAGGGCATCACGACGTAAAACTGAGACCCCTGGCCTAGCTTACTTTCTACCCAAATTTGGCCGCCGTGGGCCTCCACGACTATACGCGAAAACGTCAGTCCCAGTCCCAAAGACTCATCGCTTGAGCGCTGTTGGGCAATCCGGCCAAACTTCTGAAAAATAAGCTCATAGGCGTCTGCAGGGATACCTTTGCCTGTATCGGTGACCGCATACTGAATCCCAGCTGCCACAGCCTGGGCCTCCACGCTCACCTGTCCACCCTCGGGGGTATGCTGAATCGAATTAGCAATCAGATTGACCAAAAGCCGCTGTAGTTTTTCCTCATCGGCCTCATGGCTAAGGGCCTGATCGGCAGTCATGCTCAAGGACACCCGTCTCTGTGTTGCCAGCAGCTCCATCGTTTTGCAGGCGTTGGCAATCACCCTATCAGAGCGTACTGTGGTCAGATGCAGCGCTAGCTGTTCTTCTTCTAATCGATTGATTTCTAAGATGTTGTTTACCAGCGTCAGCAGCTGCTGGGCGCTTTCTAACGATATCTGCAGCATAGACTGCGATTTTTGGGCTAGGTTGGCATCTCGCTGGGCTAGCTGTAATCCTGTGATTAAAGAACTGAGGGGATTTCTAAGATCGTGGACAAGCATGGCGGCCATCTCATCGCGGTGCAGTTCTAGACCGCGCAGTCTAAGATAGTCGCTTTGAAACTGACTGGCCAACGCCCTGAGCTCAATTTTCTCGATGGTGAGTTGAGCCAAATGCTGCAGAATCGTAATATCTCTTTTGGCCCAATATCTTGGCACGCTGTCAATAACGCATAGAGAGCCTAAGGTATACCCCTGGGACGTTCGTAGCGGGATACCCAAGTAGGCAATCACGTTGAGCTCAGTGACGGCTAAATTATTCTGCAATAAAGGATGCTGGCGGGCATCCGCAATGGCCAGTACTTCCTCGGTACGCACCACATGCTGACAAAACGAATGAGATAAGGGCGTCTCCCGAGCGCTAGCCCAAGGGTCCAGCAGGCCGAGACAGCTCTTAAAAAACTGTCGGTCTCGATCCACTAGGGAGATCAGCGAAACAGGGGTTTCAAGAATTGTGCTGGCCATGCGAGTAAACTGGTCAAACGCCTCTTCTGGAGGACTGTCTAAAAGGGCAGTCGCATCTAAAACCGCCAGTCGCTCGGCCTCTTGCAGGGTATTGATAGAACCCGCATTATCATTCACTAACCAGAATCCTCTGTACAGACACTATGGGCTACCGTCGAGTTCGACGGCCCATTGTTTATTCTATCAAGCTAGAGACGGCCTGTATAAAGCTGAGGACAATCTTCAGTCTAGATTATGCCCTCTATGGCCTCGGTCTGATCGGTGCCGCAGTGATGACAATGGGGTAAATACCGATAGGTGGGCTGATGGCAGCGATCGCATTCTCGATGCTGATGGTAGCCGCAGTGAGGACAGTAGCTGTCGTGTCTCGTTATTTTCTTAGCACAGCTGATACAGCGTGAGTTTTGCACCCGGCCCGCCGCCTGGAGCTTAGGATTAAAGATAAACCTTTGAGCAAACTTGATGACGCCAAACCCCAGTAGCGGAATCAGCAGAATGTAAATGTAGCTCACCAAAAATAAGAGGCGGCCAAACAAAAAACTAACCAGATCAAAGAGAATATTAAAGACAACGCCGGCCTGTAGAAACTCAAATACTTTGAGAATCAGCGGGATAAAAAAGATGACTAGCAGATGCCAGCTAATCAGAGCGATCAGTCCATAGCGTTTGCGCTGGGCGATTCTATAGACCGCTAGGGTAAGCACTATCAGCGGTGCCAGAAAAAATGCTTGGAAAACAAGCTGAATACTGGGGTACCAAAAGTCGGCCCTTTGATAGTTTTGTTCTAAGGTTTGAAAGGGGGAATCTTGGTTTAGCAGTGCTAAAAAGTCAGAACTTTCAGGCTGGGATAACAGCTCCTGCTGTAATGCTGAGATTTCAGTTTTTAGCGTTTCAATTTTAGCTTTGTTTTCTGCCAGCGTGGCTTTGGCATCAGCGGCACCCACTTGATTGATAGAGAGATCGCGAGGCTGCCCGGCAATGTCTTCTAACAGGCTGGAGTCATACTCGTTGCGGATCGTGAAATTGGCGCTTTCTAGAGTTGCGATCGCACCCTCTTTCTGAGTTAAGGCGTCGAGCCGCGCGCTATAGTCAGCTTCACGAATGTTGTCTTTCGCTGCTCCATACTGCAAGCAAACAGGACTCACTGTGCCTAGACGATCGACACCTCGCTGCTGATATTGTTGCTGAAAGCCAACAGGACTGGCATTAGCCGTTTGCCGGATAATGCCAAAATCTTTATTATCGGACGTATCCTGGCGATAGCTGCTCCATTCGGCATAGCAAGGATACGCATTAGCAGGAGAAATATACCAGTTAGCAATATCGTTTAGACCAATAAAGACATTGGTCAAGATAACAATATCGATCACGATAATAACCGTCAAACTTACCTTATTTAACGGTTCGTTATTGACTGTCCGCGTTCGATAAATAAACCGTCGAAGGAAACGACACAGTTTAGTAAACATGACATTCACGCTGTCTACAATACCTCTAGTTTGTCAGGGGACCCGTGCATCCTCCATGAGTTGGCTGTAGCCAGCTGCAGCCAGAACTGCGAGTACGAGAGTAGGCGAAGTTCTCCGAAGTAGGACGAAGTACACGTCGGACAATCGGCTACAGACAGTGCGATAGCTATAAATACTCACCGTGTAAACTAACGGCATGTAAAGCATTAGCGACCAAATCTAAAAGAATACGCATAAAAATAGAGCCAGGGTAAATCCATAAAACATACTGGTCACCTAGAGCGGATATAGGATACCGCAGCCGCCAACGTTACGGTTTACCACGATCTTATGGCCATGGAATTTAAGCAGCTTATCCTTTTGGGGCCTCCCGGTACCGATGTTCAGACCCAGGCACAGTCACTAGCCCAACGCTGGCACGTTCCCCATGTATCCATGGACAGGCTAATAGCGGCCGCTGGGAGCTTGGACGAACCGCTGTCCGATACGCTGATCATCAAACTATTGCGCAAGCGGTTTGAGCAGCCCGATGTCATGCTTCAGGGCTGGGTGTTAGACGGGTTTCCCCTAAGCTTAGTCCAGGCGCAAGGATTAAATGATTTTTTGGCCAAGGTGGGACAGCCTATGGCCAAAGTAGCCTACCTCAAAGCAATGACGGGACTGCTGATCAATCGGCTAACGGCCAGTGGTGGTCACGAGCCGATTCCAGCCATTCGACAGCGGCTAGCACAGCACCAAGCATCCATAGCGCCTGTCCTTGACTATTATCAGCACCAAGAGCAGCTCACTACCATCAACGCTAGTCGCTCGGCAGCTGAGATCAACCAGGCCCTGGCAGAGCTATTTCAAGAGGAAACGGGGACCGCTCGTTTTATCCAAGACGAATCTGAGCTAGATTCTCTTTTGGAGCAAGAATCGCTGCTGGTGGTAGACTGCATGGCCTCCTGGTGCGGTTCTTGTAAGCTGGTCACACCGCTGATCGATCAGCTAGCAGAAACTTACAAAGAGCGCGTCAATGTGATGAAGATAGACTTTGATGCTAATCAACAGGTACCTAAGCGATTTGGTCTCAAGGGAATGCCAGCCGTCATGTTTTTTAAAGACGGTGAGCTGATGGAAACGCTCACTGGGGTCAAACCTTATCAGGCATACAGCGCCGCGCTTACGCGTTTTTTAGAGTGAGCGTAAATTGGGATAGCGCCTGCTGAGATGAGCTTGGGAAACAAATCAAGCAGACTGTTGAACCCGGTAGTCAAGCAGCAGGACTCCGTTGTCGTAGGTTTTCTGGTTGGTTAGCGCTAGTGCTGTTTGATCCACGACTCCAGCAAACAGTGGAATACCCGAGCCCATCAAGAACGGATTGATTTTAAGCATCAGTCGGTCAATACAGCCATGGCTAAAAAGCGTCGCGGCTAAATTCGCTCCACCACATAGCCAGATATCCTTACCGGGGGCCTGTTTCAGCTGGGTAACGACCTCAGCTGCCTGGTTTGAAACCAGACTAACATTCTCATCCGGACTGGCCTTGATCGTACGAGAAAATAGGTACTGTTTCATATGGGTATACGGGCTAGTTACGCCTTCTTTTAAGCCGATCTCATAGGTTTTACGTCCCATCAGAACGGTATCAAACCATTTGTTCTCTCCGTCAATACCCATGGCATCTCGCAGGTGCGATGGAACAGTCTCAGGGAATGTAGAAAATAGGTCTGTAAAGTAATCCCTGTCTTGAGAAAAGCCGTCGTGGGAGCCATCAGTGTGAGCTATAAAGCCGTCAACGCTGCAGGCTACGTAGTATGTTAATGCTCGCATATTGTTTACCTGGGGCTGGGTGGTTGAAATCTTGCTGGACCCTAAAGGCTTACTCGGCTTCAACAACGCTGATTTCATAGCGTTGGTAGGTATCAGCCAGCTCTTGAATGACATGGATTGGACGGACTTCACCAGGGAGCAACGCTACATCGCTGCCGTAAACCACTAGGATATCTTTAGACTCTAGCTGACGACCCTCTTTGCTGTAAAACTTGACGGCCAGCTTTAGTTTACGAATCGCTCGATCGCCTGTATTGGTAATGCCCCAGTCGGCTCTAAAGTAGCTGCTACCGGTGGTATAGGTGCTGAAATTTTCTTGTCGTAAGTTCAGGTCAAATTTTATGTTCTGGGGAGCGTTAGCCCAGCTATAGTCAATAGACTGAGCCTCTGGATAGCTAGAGGGAGCAGGCAGCTGGTCGAGAGTAGCCACCTGTAACCGTAGCTGAGCCAGATTTGGCGTTGTTTCTTGGATCAGATCAAAGGCATGACGATCGCCAGGACGCATGATGCCTTCATGGGTATCAAAGGCCATGACGCCCTTGGTCAGGATTACCTGGTCATTTTTGTCGAGATAGTCGACCTGTAGTCGGAGACTGTCAATCTCTTGGTTGCTGTCGTTGACCAATACCCCCTGAAGTTTGTAAAAAGATGAATTTTTGTAGTTGCTCAGCCGCGATCGCCGGGGTTCTATTTGTAGACCAGGCTGTTCAAAGAGAACAGGAATATCTACTTCGCCAGCTCCTGCGTCTGCGGTCTCATTGACGAGCGGAACTGATGGCTCGGTTGGGGTTGAAAAAATCTCTTCGAGGTCAAGTTCTTGTATAGGAATATCTAGCTCCACTCGAGGAGGAATTCTCCTATTGAGCGGTGCAATTTCAAGCGCGGCACCCATCGCTAGTAGCAGCAGACCCAACCCACCGGCAATCCATGGTCTGAGGGACTTACGGGGCTTGTCTAGCTGAGCAATGAGCTGGACCGCAGTAGCATCGTCAGGGGCGACGTCCAAACAGCGTCTGGCGGTTTGAATCGCGGCTGTCTTGTCAGTCGAGCTTTTATTGTTTTGATAGCGAGTTTTATAGGCCGCCGCCAGGGTCTGTAAAATTTCTAGATTGAGCGGGTCAAGACTGGCTGCCTGGCCAAGTTCGTCAATGGCCTCGTCTAGACAGTCAAAGTCGATATAGTTTTGCCCTCGGGTCAGATGGGCCTGGGCCTGTTTGCGAACAGCCGCGATATCATCAGGCCCCAGACCTACTTCGGCGGCGAGGGCATCAAGTCGCTGGGGTGTGACGGGTTCTTCCCAAGCTAGCAGCCGCTCAATGTAGGTTTTAATAATGCGATCGCGACTCATCGTTACCGTCTAAATAGTTAATTAGTGGAACTGCCTCTTATTTGTTCTTCCCATTGGCAATGCAAAAATACAGACGATTCGGCCAAAATCCACCCCGGTCTACAGTCCAATCAAAAAGAAAGCGGCCCAGTGACGAGGGTGGGGATACTCGGCCTGGGTGTGCAGCATCGCCTGGCGGAGGGCTGCGGCCTTATCTGGATGGGTCTGTAGCTGCTGATAAAATTCCGTCATCAGCATGGCGGTAGCCTCATCGGGTACGGCCCAAAGAGACGCCACCAAATTATTGGCTCCAGCCGCTAAAAAAGATCGCGAGAGACCCACCACACCATCCCCTGTAATTTTGCCTCGGCCTGTATTACAGGCACTCAACACCACCAGATCGGCCTTGAGTCTGAGCTGCATGACTTCTTGAGCGGTGAGTAAACCGTCGTCAGGCTGGTCAAAACTGCGTTTGGTCGCTGTGGGGGTTAGGGCAATGGCGCTGCTGAGCCCCTGTTGCTCATCCAGTAGACCGTGGGTGGCCAGATGAATGATATCGGCGTTGGCCAGCCGGTCGCGGACGGTGACTTCGGTCGCGGCGGCCCCTAGCAAGGGATCGGTGTTAAGAATAGGTGCGATCGCAATCGCTTCAGCTTCGGCTCCGGGCAGATTGCTCAGGGGCATAGGCGGACCACCGGCTCTAAAGGGCACCGAGGGCATGTCAGGATTCCCGACGATTACTGCCGCCTGCCGGTCAATCCCTACCACCAGCGCCTGTCCCGAGCGCTGAGTTGACCGCTGTTGTAAGGCATACAGCGTCTGTAGCGACGGGGCAGTTCCCAGAGTATGCTGTTCAATTAAATACTGCCCCTGGGCATTTTGCAAAGCAGGAAACGGCACCAAAAACAGCTCTCGATGGGGAACCATCACCACCTTTTGCTCCGCAGACTCTGGTAGATAGTGTGCAATCGGAGCAATCACCAAATCGTAAAGCTGTTTTAGATCCGGCTGACTCGCCTCAGAAATCTGGACAGCGCCCCCCCACGGGTTCAAGCCCCGCACGCCTAAACTATCCTGACTGGCAGCTAACATATGCGTCAGCGATTGCGGCAGCCTGGTCAGATCCACCTGCTCAAATTGGACATCGCCCGTAGGCTTTATCACCCAAATAAACAACAGCCGAGTGTCAAATTGGCTACGGCCTACGGACGGCTGTCGAATAATGGAATATTGCACAAATGTGGTTGCCTGCTGTTTAGCCAGTGCTTTGATTTGAGCCAGCGTGAGATTATCCTGTACATTCGCCGCTGTTTCGGCTCGATTGGCCAACAGTTCAGCAAACGCTCTAGCTCTGCCTCGTTCTGCCACAACCAGCGCGGCCTCAGTCTCGCCTTGATCGATCAACACCTGCTGGAGCTGGTCGTACAGAAATGACTGAGTTTCAAACAACGAGACCTTACTAATATCCTGGAGACCCGGATCGAGGGCTTCAAACTTGTCTAGCGCTTCATAGAGAGTTGCCGCTGCTTCAGACAGGTTGCCCTGGGTACGCTCCACGGCCGCAACGCCGCTGAGTGCATTAATTTGACCCACGTCGTTATAGTTGTGTCTGGCCCAGGCATAGGCGCTGTCATAGTAGTCTAGCGCCTGCTCTAGTTCATTTTTAGCCGCATAGAGCTGCCCCAAATGATTCAGGGTACGACTGTAGTCTGGCCCCACATATTTATCTCGATATCCCAGCGCTTCAACAAAGATATCTAGCGCCTTGCTAGTGTTTCCCTGTTCGGCATACAGCTCACCTAGACTATTGAGAATACGGGCCAGCTCGTGCCACAGTCCTTGAGAAATAGCACTGTCTTTGGCTTCCAGGTAGACATCCAGCGCCTGGTCATAGGCCTGTTGCTGAAAGTAAACATGACCCAACCCGGTTAGATATTCGGGGAGTCCCTGCCAGTAGCCGGCTGATTTAGCCTCGGCTAGAGCCGTTTGGTAGGCGGATTCTGCCTGGGTGTAGTCCCCTAGGGCGTAGTGAATATTGCCAATTTCTCCCCAGGTGCGAGGGCGGTCGATTCGGTCTGAGCTGCGAGAGAGGACGGTCTGTAACGTGGCCAGTCCTCTGCTGTACTGTCCCGTGTGGCGAAAAACCGTTCCAAGGGCTAGACTGAAGCGATTTTGTTCAGCAAAATCCTTTAGGGCTCCCCGCTGTACCTGGCGTAGCTGCTGCCAGCTGCGGACGATATTTCCTTGCTCTAGCCAGATTAATCCCTGCATCAAAGATTGGCGCTGGCGCTGGGCGGCAGCCGCCGGCAGCCGGTCTACCTGATTTAGCGTTTGCTGTGCCTGACGGTAGTTCCCCAGCCGATAGTGGGCAAAACTTAAATCGATCAGGCTGCTGTATTCGCCTGCGGTATCCCCTGCCTCGCGATAAAGCCGAATGGCCGCTTCTAGGGGAAAAATAGCGGCTCGGCTGCTGCCCGTGCGCAAAAAGGTTTGGGCCTGCTCATAGTAAGTCTGAGCTGGCCGAACAGCCTGAGCCTGAGCACTTTGGCCGGTTACTAGCAATAGACCTAGTATCCAGCCAAACGTTCGAGAACCTTTCATACACTCTCAGCCCTATGACAACTGGCAAAATGCCATCCCAGCGATCGATCCAGATGGCGGATCTACAGTCCTTACAGTGCCAACCTGGTCATTTAAGGACAATAGACATAAAATTAACGGCTCCTTTTTATTAGACTTTAATTAGTGCCGCTGAGACCGTCTGGTCAGCCGTCCCTTACGAGTCAAGCCGTTTGTTTGGCAAAATCTCGGATCTTCTACTTAAAAACTGTAAATCTTTGGGGTCCGTCAGCCATATTGGACAGACTGTCATACTCATCTGCTATCGCGCTATGGTTATATACCGCTGGCAAGTTGTACAGGGCAAGTTGACATCATGAGAGGTTTGGATAAACGACGCTGGATGCTGCCAATACTATTTGGTCTAGCAGTACTGGTGTCTTTGGGTGTCTGGCTAAGCCGAGACTATACCCACGGGCCTGCTCTAGCAGCTAAGGTTAATTTTTGGAGCGACCGTCGAGCCGCCGCGGCTCTGCAGTCTGGATTTGATCAGGCCGACCAGGCGGCGGCTCTGGCCCAAACGGCTCGGTCGGCGGACCAGTGGGATCAGGTAGTCGATTATTGGACAGGTGCGATCGCAACGCTTCAAACCGTTCCTATCCAAAGCCCAGAGCGCTTTTTTGCCCAGCGCAAGCAACAAGAATACCTAGAAAATTTGGCCTTTGCTCAACAGCAGACCCATCAGCTGAGCTGGCCCAATGTCTTTCCTAGCTTGGGCAGTGCAGTTCTAAACGAACAGCTGCGGCTCTATCTCAGCTATCTAGCAGCCTTAGGTCCTCCTGATATCTTAATTGTGGGTAGCTCCCGCGCTCTGCAGGGAGTAGACTCGCAGCAGCTACAAATAGAGCTGCAAAAGCAGGACTATCCTTTAAGGGTGTTTAACTTTAGCGTTAACGGTGCTACGGCCCAGGTGCTGAACTTTGTGCTACAGCGGGTGCTTACCGCAGATCAGCTGCCCAGGTTAGTGATCTGGGCGGATGGCTCCCGCGCCTTTAACAGTCGTCGAGTTGATGCCACGTTTGCTCGCATCATAGGCTCACCCGGATATCAGGCCGCTCTAGCTGGGGAAAAACCCGGCTTTACAGATACAGCCCCCAGTCCCAGACAGCCCAGCAGTCTCAACTCTTATGGCTTTTTACCGGTGCCTGCCGTGTTTGAGCCAGCCAGTTTTTATCAGCGCTATCCTCGGGTAAACGGCCGCTACGATGCGTTTTACAACCCGTTTGGTCTTACCGGATTGCAACTAGGGTCGCTGAGATCGCTCGTAGGCTATCTGCAAAGCCGCAATATCGATCTCATTTACGTTAACCTGCCCCTCAGCGGGGACTATTTAGACGAGTATCGCCTGGCCATTGAACGACAGTTTCAACAGTTTCTACAAACCCAAAGTCAGCAGCTAGGATTTACCGTCATCGACCGGTTATCCCAATGGGTCGGACAAAATGCATTTTTTGCCGACCCCAGCCACTTAAATCAAACGGGCGCTGCTGTCCTGGCACAGCAGCTGGCGCGCAATCCCCTAGTCTTGCAAAAACTAAATCAGCTAGAGAACAACTCTTAACCCATCATGCAGTGCATCTGCCTAACCAATAGTCAACAGTCAAGGAAGCCAACAAGCTAATAAATTAGGCTCCACCATCGCATGTACAGACGTTCCATGGAACATCTCTTCAGCAGACTGATATACCCCCTAAATCAGCAACAACTAAAACCTTTATCCCTGAGGCTAGCTGCTGGGAATGTGCTTTACAAAGAGATTAACCAAACTAGCCAAAAATCTCTGGGGAGCCCAGCGGCTATCGGCAGTAGCGGTCCCACCTTCAGCCGCTGCGCTGATCTCCCGACCGTCAACTGTAAATTCACCATTTACGCCGACTTGAAACGACAGGGGTGTAGTTAGTCCTTGGGGGGCTCCTGTCGTCGGATTATCAAATTTATTGGTGTCAGAAATATTGCGCAGCTGATTATTTTTAATCGTGGCTTCGTAGCTTTCTGCATTCCGCATCAGGGGTCGAGAGACACCGTTGATCGTAATCTGATTGTCTTTGATGACGATTGTACTAAAGTCTGTTTTTGGATGAAATTCAAACAGCCCTGACTTACGCGGTGTTTTAGTCGTATTGGCAATGACCTTGTTATTATAAAATTCAAAATTATTATAAATATTCTCATGCCATACCAGACCTCGACCTGGATTAACAATCAGATTGTTATGAAACTTAGTGGGCCCCTGAGCCGGTGTGGCATCAAAGTTTGAAATTAGATTGCCGCCGTCTCGATCGGGGCTAATGACAAAGACATTGTGGTCAACCTCAACGCCGTTGCGTGCCCACTCCAGCGAGTAGGAGCGGGTGAAGTAGTTGTGGTGAATGTGAAACGTATAGCCATCGTCGGGAACATCTCCCCCAGCTGCTTTTGGCACTGAAATTACCCCATTGAGGTAATTGTGGTCGATTTCTACAAAATAGTCATTTTCGAAAGGTAGTTCAATCGCAAAATTGGTATCAATCGTATTGTTATGTATGCGAGTGTTTCTGAACTCTCGCCCTTTGATACCGTAGACATTTCTATCACGTTGCTCACTCTTAGATATTTTATTGTTGTAAATTTCAGAATTTTTAAGATAGGTCGCAAAGATGGCACCGCCTGTGATACCGCTATTGCCTTCAGACTGACCGCCAGCATCAATCAGCACATTGTTATATATTTTGGCATTTCTCACTTCAAATAGACGAATGGAACTCCATAAGAAGTTGTTGAGTTCTAATCCGTTAACGTTCAGTCCATTGTTTCGACCGCTAAAAATCGCACCGTGAATGTTAGCACCGCGCATGGTCATGCTTTCAAAGGTGGTATTGTTTGCATCGTCCTTAACGGCAAACAGATAGGCGTTTTGATTGATTTCTTCAAAAACAGTTTCTCCATCAGGCAGCCTTTGGGTACCCACCTTAAATGAACGGCTTGGTCGTAAAACCGTACGTTCCTGATTCGCTCCTTGAAAGGTGACATTCGCTGTCGTCACTCTGATGGTCTTTGCTAGGTCGAAAACCCCTTCAGGAATGTAGATTGTGGTGGCTTGAGATTGGCTCCGGTTGGTATCGAGCCATTTTAGAACGGTCTGAATGGTAGCCGCATCGTCTTTACCATCGTTAGCCACCGCATTGTCTAGACCTGGATGATCGACAAAAATTGTTTCAGGAAGATTAGTAATATCAAGAGTGCTGGGGACAGTCTGCCTAGCTTTTATCGGATTGGCGGCCACCGGAGGACTGACAGCGACCAGGGTAGAAAGCTCAAAAAAAGCGGCAACGGGTATATGAAAAAACATAGGGTTGCTGGTGACTAACTATTTGTCAACGAGTTACGAACTGAGAGGAAACGTGTTCTAGCTGAGTTGATAAACCAATAGGCCACGTCACACCAGGGAATCGCAAATCCAGACTACTTACTTAATAGATCCTGAAAGTCGTTGGGCATATCCGTAGTGAAATCGTTTTTTTTGAAAAGTTGGTGATTAGATGGGTCGAGTAGGTTCGGTATCAGATACCAGCTCTTAAAAGAGCTAGAAGCCGGATGGTAGACTGGCTCACCGTATGCTCCGAGGGTCGCCATGAACTGGCTGCTGGATCCGTTTGATGACTGTATGCGTCAGGCACTGCTAGGAGATGGGTGCCTTGATCTCCGGTATTGCTACCACGTTTGTAACGACCTGGATTTAGACCCAGTCAAAGATCAGAGTTGATACGGCCATAGCCAGAACCTTCTCAAGTTTTTCTGCTCTGGGGATTACCTTGTTAACAACATTGAACAGTCATCTAGATCTAGAGGAGCTGCTGTTTAGTGACATTTTAGGAATGACCATCGCCGATGTCTGGCAAATTGGACTAATCACCATAGTAATTCTAGCTGCGGTCAAATTTTTCTACAAAGAACTCTTATTCTTCACCTTTGATCGGCTGGAAGCAAAAGCGAGCGATCTACCGATCACTCTGGGGCCTATGGCTGTCCTCACCCTGGCTATTGTAGCCGGTATAAAAACCGTCGAGGTGATCTTAGTCATGGCGGTCACGATTAGTCCAGCGCCAGCGGTCTCGCTGCTCGCTACTGAGCTGCACTAGATGATGGTAGTAGGACCCCTAGGATTTTATCGAGTCTAGTGGGAATATACCTGCGCTATTTTCTCAATATTCCATCCAGCCCAGCTATCACGCTAACGCTGTTTGGCTGGTTTCCTACTGGAGCTGCTGCTTAGTCCTAGCAAAGGAATCGTCACAGGATAACTTTTTACATCCAGCCAGAAAAATACTGAAACCGCCTAATAGAACAGCCGATCTGATCCACCACTACCGGCGAAATTTACTGTAGTTTCCATCGGCATACAAGAACGATAGCATTTGTACCAATTTAAATATCGAAAACTCCTAGCAGACGATCGTCTCCATTCAGTCATGACCATGGACAATATTCAACAAGTCTTTGGCAGTCCTAATGCAGCCAAGCGTTACACAGCCAGTACGACTAGTCAGCTAGTGATGGCCAAGAGAATCTAGCCAAAGGTCGTATACAAGACATTTTTTTCAGCTTCTCATTGCAATAACACCAATAGTCTATGAGTATCGCTACTTCTCTCCTATACGTTAGTCGTATTGCAATATCGACATTATTGTTGAATAAACTGTCTTAATTCAGGTACATTCTGTTGCTGTTCGCGTGCTCCATGTGATGCAGCTCTCTGTAAATGTACTTTATGCATAGCCACAATGCGTTATTGTGTATGGATACCTGTTAACTTACTCTGAAAAGGAATTAATCGCCTAAAATTTCCATATTCAACGGATTTATGGACAGGAGAGCCCTTAATATTTGTTGTTTTTTCGGTAAATTCAGAAATAAAAATCTCAAAATCGAAAACTTATCGTAACTTTTGATACACTGAAAAAGTCGAGTTACGGTTTTTATAAAGGGAAGGTAAAGCATACAACAGAATAACTCAGGAAAAATGCGCTTTTACACTGTGAGTTTTATGTTGTCTTTCCTGCTCGATAGCTGTTCATGCTTAGAACGTTCTAGGCTATGCCGCTGTCCGTAGAAAGAGATTCTGAATTGATAGTTAGAACCAGTCAACGTCTAATTTAGCCAATCACATTTACTAGCTGACAACTTTATGGCTCTTTAATGGTCTTTCGAAAATTTAGTTTTTTGAGATCGCTGTGGACCGGTCTGTAACCGCTGTTATTTGGCAGTTCTTTGCAGTCCCCACTAGGATCAGCACTCCACTCAATCTTCTTATGCGGAGCTTTAACGACCTCCGAGTAGCTTTTGGCTGAAGACTGATAGGGTTTATCAGCAGGTGTCAGGCAGACTGACACCCACAAAGATTGAGTGACCAAGGGTGAGTAGTCATGTCATAGCTGCTGTTGATTCAACGGCTGACGATTTTTGGTAGCCATTTTTCCCTGTGAGCCATTCATGCTTTGAACACATCTCTCAGGGGTGAGAACTTTCTCCAAGATCTAGTTGAGTGACCCTGTAGCTCAAAGCTTTCGAGCCTGCTGTTAATATTCCAAGAGAATACGTATATGGTCTTTACAGAATTTGAGAATCTGTCGGCTGTTTCTCAAGAGACACAACTAAACGTTTGCAGACTGTTTGAGGCTCAGGTGCACAGACAGCCTACGGCAACAGCAATTGAGTTTATGGGTCAGCGTTGGACCTATCAAACCTTAAATGCTCACGCTAACCAGCTGGCTCATTATTTGCGCACACAGGGTGTTGGGCCCGATGTTTTAGTTGGCCTCTATCTTGATCGATCCTTTGAGATGGTCGTTGGACTCTTGGCTATTCTCAAAGCAGGTGGGGCCTATATCCCCTTGGATCCTAGCTATCCCTCAGAGCGCCTGGCCTGGATTCTGAAAGACTCTGGTGTATCTGTTCTGTTGAGTCAAACTTCGCTAAAAGATAGTTTGATCAGTCATCCAGCCAATATTATTTATCTAGACTCTATTGCCAAAAAACTTGCCCGACAGTCTGCTACAAATCCAGCCGCTACGGCAAGCGTAAGTAACCTGGCCTATGTCATCTACACATCTGGGTCTACCGGTCAGCCAAAAGGTGTTCTAGTTGAGCATGGAGCCCTCACAAACTTTATTCAAGGTGCCAATCAAGACTGCGGTATTAGAAAATGCGATCGCGTGCTTCAGTTTGCCTCCATTAGTTTTGACACAGCCATAGAAGAGATATTTCTCACCCTAACTCAAGGAGCCACCCTCGTACTCCGGGCCCCCGATATGTTGAAATCTGTCCCAGCTTTTCTAAAGACCTGTGGAGAACTTCAACTTACAGTGATAGATTTACCGACCGCTTTTTGGCATCAGATTTGTGCAGAATTGGTCACAGCCACCGTCCCAGATTCCATCCGTCTGGTCATCATTGGCGGGGAGCGAGTGTTACTTAACTGGCTCAATGTGTGGAAACAATACGTTAGTCCCAATGTACGACTGGTAAACGGCTATGGGCCTACCGAAGCGGCTGTTGTTACTACTTATTGTGAACTAATTGGCCCCAATGAAATTCCAATAAACAACGGGATCGTCCCCATTGGAAAACCGCTACCAAACGTTCAGACTCATATTTTAGACGACACTATGAGCCCCGTGAACATAGGAGAAACAGGAGCCTTATTTATTGGCGGTTCAAGCCTAGCAAGAGGCTACTTAGGACGCTCCGATTTGACTGCAGCCAGCTTTCTAGAAAGAGCTTTTGTCAACGGTAGAGAGCAGCGACTCTACCAAACAGGCGATCTGGTTAGATGTCGTCAAGACGGTCACTTAGAGTTTTTGGGTCGAGCCGACCATCAAGAAAAAATACGAGGTTTTCGAGTTGAGCTAAGCGAAATTGAAACTGTTCTTGAGCAGCATTCAGCTGTTCAAGAAGCTATTGTAGTTTCACAAATGGACAGCATCGGTATCAAACGCCTGATTGCTTATGTCGTCAGATCTCGACTAGCTCAACAGCTCCCAGTAGCAGACACAAACAGCGATCGACTGGAATCAGAGCTAATTGACCAGTGGCGGCTAATCAATAACAGTCAGCAGTTAAACCCCACAAAGGCCAACTGGGATGATACTTTTAACATTAGTGGTTGGATTAACAGCTATACAAGTGAACTCATTCCTGACATCGAGATGAAGGAGTGGGTAGACAGCACTACAGCACGTATCTTGTCTCTCAATCCACAGCGGGTCTTAGAAATTGGCTGTGGTACAGGTCTATTGCTATTTCGTATCGCCCCTCACTGTGAAAGCTACTTAGGAATAGATATATCTGAGACCTCGCTGAACTATGTTCAGCAACAGCTAGAATCTCCTCAGACTCATCTTCCCCACGTCACTCTAGAACGTCGGACGGCTGATAACCTCCAGGATATTGAGCCCCAGTCAGTAGACACCATTATTATTAATTCAGTTATCCAATATTTTCCCAGCGTTGACTATTTGGTCAGAGTACTAGAGCAGGCCGTTAAGATCGTCAAACCAGGCGGAACTCTCTTCCTGGGTGACGTCAGAAACTATTTACTGCTGGAAGTATTTGCAGCAGCAGTAGAACTCTCTCACGCTGACGATAGCCTCCCAACCGATGAACTATCGAGGCGGATACAAAAAAGACTGCATCAAGAAGAAGAACTCACCCTCGATCCTGGTTTCTTTACGGCATTACAAGCGCAGATTCCTAGCATTAGCCGGGGTGAGGTCTTACTCAAACGTGGAAAATTTCATAATGAACTGACACAGTTTCGCTATGACGTAGTCCTGCATATCAAAGCAGAGGTTGCTTCATTGCCGCCCAGCCATGCTCAACTAGACTGGCAACAGCAGAACTACAGCGTGGCCGATCTCAAGCAATATATTGCCGAATATGAACCCATATCATTCAGTCTTTATAATATCCCTAACAGACGAATTGCTAAAGCCACTCGAATCGTAGAGACTTTAGCACAGTCTGAACATCCAGCTACAGTTGGCCTATTCAAGCAAACTCTCAGCAATACTTCCTATGATCATGCTGTTGATCCAGAGGATCTTTGGCAGGTTGCTCAAACTATCCCCTATACAATTACAATCAGCTGTCTGGATACTGACTCTCCTGAAACTTACAACGCAGCGTTTACAAGAAAGTCACCATCTGGAATAGTCGGCTATGCCCAGACAGCAATTTCGACTTCAAAAACTCCATCAAACCCTCTACATACCTATGCTAATAATCCTCTTCATAGCAAAATAACACAGGACTTTAGTCTCCAGCTAAGAGCTTATGCGAAGCACCAGCTTCCGAGCTACATGCTTCCGTCTACATTTGTTGTACTTGATAAGTTACCGCTCACAGCAAATGGCAAGATTGATCGCAAGGCTTTACCAGCATCAGAGTCAGCGCGACCAGCATTAGATGTAGCCTTTGTTGCACCTCATAGTTCTCTTGAGATTTCTTTAGCAGAACTTTGGTCAAAGGTGCTCAATATTTGCCAGATAGGTGTCTATGACAGCTTTTTTGAGTTGGGAGGAGACTCATTGCGTTTGATGCAGCTTTTCTCCCTAATACAAAGACATCATCATCAAGAGATTTCTTTAGCTGATTTTTTCAACAACCCAACCATTGACTATTTAGCTAAACAGCTTCAAACATTAAGCAGCACAATAGTATCAACAGTCAACGAGCAGATCGCTCTGTCGAAGCTGCGTGAGGAAATTATTCTACCTCCATTAGAACAAAATTTAAATTCTCCGACAGACACTGCCCTCAAAGCTTGGACGAATCCTCAGGCTGTTCTTTTAACAGGCGCTACCGGGTTTATTGGTATTTCCTTACTAAATGAACTATTGCAACAAACTGAAGCCACTATATACTGTCTGATCAGAGCTCAATCTCTAACCCAGGCATACCAAAAACTACGGCAAGCAGCAAAGCGATATCTGCCAGGCATACATTTGGCCTATTCTAGAATTATTCCACTGGTTGGAGATTTGGGCCGACCCTTGTTTGGGCTCTCGCTTACGCAGTTTCAAAGTATTGCAGAAACTGTCGATATGATTTACCACAGTGCCGCCAACGTCAACTTACTGTATCCGCTGTCTCGTCTAAGAGCAACCAATATCATTGGTACCAAATCTGTTCTCAAGCTGGCTGCTTACAAAAAGTTAAAACTGGTGCATTTTCTCTCTACCCTAGATGTTTTCGAGCCTTTAGTTGCCACAGGGGCCGACATAGTTTACGAAGCAGATAATATCGATCAGGGAGATATCATGACCGGGGGTTATGCTCAAAGTAAATGGGTGGCAGAAAAACTGGTCAGCAAGGCTGCTGATCAGGGAATTCCCATCTGTATCTATCGACCTGGTATGGTCACCGGGCATTCTCGTACTGGAATTGGTAACCCGGAAGACTTGTTAAATCGGCTGATCAAAAGTTTTATCCAGGTTAATACCGTGCCTAGGCTTAGTCTACAGATTGATATGACCCCTGTAGATTATGTCAGTCAAGCCATTGTTTATCTTTCAATTCAAGCTAATTCACTCAACAAAGCATTTCACCTGGTGAACCCTACCGCGTTTCATTTAGAAGAACTCACCGATACGATGAATAAATTTGGGCTTCGAATTAAGTCCAGCACTTACAACCACTGGGCATCCGTTCTAGAAAACTACTCCAACGCCTTGACACCACTAGCTCAAGTGATTACTGAACCTATTGGTCATAAACAAATCACAAGATTGGAGATGTGGCTTTCTGGGACACAGCTTTTTGACTGTAGCAATACGCTGACAGGATTAATTGGTAGCGATATTAGCTGTCCTAAAGCAGACCATAACCTCTTTGCAAAATATTTGAGCAGGCTCAGTTCCTAATCAATAATTTTGTACTTCCGTTCCTTTCTTTAATATCGACAATCAGCCAACCAGCAATCATTATGCCGACAAAACCTCAATCTATCACTCACACTATTAGCAAAGCTTTAAAGGCTGGACCCCAGAGACAAATTGAGCAGCTGCTGGACCAACACTTGTTCAACAACGACATTGAGCATAGAAAAAAAATTGCAGTTCTGTCTCAAGACTTTAGAAAAGAACACTATGTCTGTATCAAACAGTTTATGCCCTTACTTTTGCAAACAGGTGTCCGAGGAGAAATAGCTGAGCTTTTGCCCCGTGGTTCTTTAGTAATGTCGACTACAGATGTCCAAGGTACTGAAACACTGAAAATCTTAAAGATTTTCTCAAGAGATATTGAGAGTAAGAGCACAATTATACCAGCGTTATATTATTCGCAGATATTGCGTAAATTTCTTTCATTAATAGCAGATAGTGAAGTTATTCCCTACAGTTTTAGGGATCAAAGTATTTCGATTGTCCATACTGTCAAAGCTGACTATCATGAAGATTGGGAACAGATAGAAACAGGCTACCAGCTGGTGTGGTTTATTGAAGTACCTAGATTGAAAACAGGCGAAGCTTTAGAATTTAATAAAATCTCTTCAGAGCAATTGGAACATAGCATATCCAATGATAGTGATGTACTATCGGAAAGCTATACTCAACAACAATTTTATAGATTGGGAGATGCTTTTTTACTAAAGCACGGTAACACCCTCTTCAGATTTCCTCCCCTTGCCAACGGTGCAGAACGAATTGTCGTTACTATGAATTTTTCTGACGGTCTCAAATTCAAGAAAAACTAAACCATTGCATATAACTTGGGTAATGAGCCTACTATACATCAGCACTCTTTGTCGCAAACTCAGCTATCAATCCGCGGCACCACTAGAAAACTAACAGTATTGACTGGAGAAAGCAATGAGAACACGATACAGAAGCGCTTTAATTGAAATTGAGAGTCAAGGTTGGTCCCATAATACAGCTATCGCCGCAGACAACATCAGTGCTCACAAGACGATTTACAAAAGCCGAGAGTATTTGATTTTATCTAAACCAAACTATCAAACTGTTCAAATAGCTGAAAATGCTCATATTTTGGATCACGTCTTTGCAAATCTGAATCATCATTGTTCTCCCAATACTTTTATAGATGTTTCTGATCTTTCACTTGTTGCCAAAAGAGACATTGAGCAAGGAGAGCCCTTAACATTCGCTTACTTTACAACAGAAATAACTCTCGATCGGCCATTTTGCTGTCAGTGTGGCTCATCTCGCTGTGTTGGTAATATCATAGGGGCATCACAAATGCCTCTAAAGTTGTTAAGGCAATACTCTCTTAGTCCGCATGTTCTGAATCTATGTGGCTTATCTAGGACCAATATGCTCTGTAGTAGTTGAAACTAGCTTACTACCGATAGATTATAAGGACACTCAAGTCATGTTCTACTAAAAATGTTCTGAGAAATTGTGAGTCAAGCAGATTCTTGGAGTATCTTGTTAATCCAAGATTGATGAGGGCACTCTAAAGCATGGTCTGAAGCTTAGCGTCTTACAGTGTAGAGATGCTAAACTTCAGACTGTAGTTACCTTATCACGCAGACTCTGTAATCAGAATGACTCACGGTTCTAAGGTTAATGAGGTTGATGGGACCCAAGGTATACCTCTAAAGCTGGTATTAGTTGTACCGTTTGTCCTTCAGATTTTTGCGGCTGTGGGATTAGTCGGCTACCTTTCTTTTCGAAATGGTCAAAAGGCTGTTAATCTTTTGGCGTTAGAGCTTAGTGAAGAAATTGGTAATCGAGTCGATCAGCATCTGGACGCTTACTTAGAGTTACCTCATCAGCTAGTTGATATTAATGTCGATGCTTTGGCAACAGAGTTATTGGATATCAAAAATTTTCGCCAGATGGGCCGATACCTATGGAAACAAGCTCAGGTATATGAGGATTTTACATTTATTGGATATTATTTAGAGACGGGTGAAGGAGTGGCCGCACAGCGCTGGCCGCCTGGCTCAGGTGTCAATATCGTCGAGCATTCTCTAACTGATGGGAAAGACTATAACTACGCTACGGATTCTCAGGGTAATCGCACTGAGTTGTTAGATGCTACCCCATACTATGCCCCAGAAGATGACTGGTATGTTGAAGCCCTCAAAGCGGGAAAACCCACTTGGAGTAGTATTTATGCAGCCGACGGATTTGAAGACTATGTGGCTGCGTCCGCAACATTTCCTATTTATAGTCAGGCCCAATCTATCCTGGGTGTTTTTGCGGTTGACCTAGTTCTTACTGATATTAGTAAATTTCTAAAGAACTTAGATATTAGCCCCCGAGGAAAGGTAACAATTATTGAGCGAAATGGCTTACTTATCGGTAGTTCTAGCCCCACTCCTGCATTTCGTTTTACTGATGGAGAAGCGCAGCGACTACATTTTACCAATAGTGAAGATACTACAATTCGAGCAACAGCTCAGTTTTTAAAGAGAGAATTTACTAAGTTTGAGAATATTCCAAGTAATCAGCAGTTAGAGTTTCTACTGAATGGAGACCGACAGTTTGTGCAAGTGGTTTCTTGGCGCGATGATTACGGATTGGACTGGCTGGTCATTGTGATTATTCCAGAATCAGACTTTATGGAGGTCATAGACGCCAATACGCGCAATACAATTTTGCTGTGTATCATGGCTTTGGTCATTGCTACACTGTTAGGAATTTGGACGTCTCGATGGATCGCGGCACCCATTCAGCGACTAAACCTAGCAAGTCAGGCGATCGCAATGGGTGACCTTGACCAATCTCTTCAGGTTAAGGGTATTCAAGAACTACGGGGACTATCCTCTGCATTTAATCGAATGGCAGAACAGCTTAGAGATTCTTTTGAACTGTTGGAAACAAGGGTAGCAGAGCGAACTGTTCAGCTGGCTGAAGCTAAGAATGCTGCTGACACGGCAAATCATGCTAAAAGTGAATTTCTAGCTAACATGAGTCACGAGCTGAGGACACCTCTAAACGGAATTTTGGGTTATGCTCAAATTTTACAGACTCAGAAAAATCGATCTGACAAGGATCGCAGAAGTATTCGAACGATTGCTCAGTGTGGGGCCCATCTACTGACGCTAATTAATGACATCTTAGATATTTCTAAAATTGAGGCTCGTAAGCTTGAGCTAAATCCTAAACCCTTCCATTTTCCATCCTTTTTGCAAGGTGTCGTTGAGATTTGTCGCATTCGAGCCGAACAGAAAAAGCTGCCCCTCATTTATCAGGCTCTTGACGGTTTACCGCTGGGAATTGTCGCTGATGAAAAGCGTCTGCGTCAGGTCTTACTTAATCTGATTGGAAATGCAGTTAAGTTTACTGAAAAGGGATCTGTTACGTTTAAGGTAGAAGCTCAGGCCGATCCACAAGACCCGTCTCTATCACAACTTCATTTCACCATAGAAGATACAGGTGTCGGCATTGATGCTGATAATCTTGAAAAAATTTTTATGCCGTTTGAGCAAACGGATAATACCAAATATGTGGTTGAAGGGACCGGACTAGGACTGGCTATCAGTCAAAGAATCGTAGAGCTGATGGCTAGTCGTATCCAGGTTAAAAGTGTGTTGGGCTCAGGTAGCGTTTTCGAATTTGGGATTGTTTGTCCCCTAGCAGAGGATTGGATACAGGCAGATTTTCAGCAGCAAGGTTTGGATGAACTGGTGGGATATGAGGGCGAACGTAAAAAAATATTAGTTGTGGACGACCGTTGGGAAAATCGTTCCGTAATTGTTAATCTCTTGACTCCCCTTGGGTTTGAGCTATATGAGGCCCAAAATGGTCAGGATGGATTGATTCAAGCAAAATTATGTTTGCCGGATTTAATTATCACAGACTTGCTGATGCCTAGGCTAAACGGCTATGGTCTACTTAAGCAGATTCGAGCCACAGCTGAACTAAAAACGATTTGGACAATCGCTTCATCTGCCCATTTGTCAGGTCTTGACCATCATGAAAGTATTTCGGCCGGATTTGATGGGTTTCTAGCTAAACCCATCCAGATAAAAGAGCTGCTAGACCAGCTACAGCAAAGGTTGAATCTGACCTGGAAGTATAAGACTGAAGAGGTGCCAACAGCAGCTGCACCGGCAATGGTTGTACCTTCGTCCGAAGAACTCATAGCCCTCTATGAAATTGCTGAAAAGGGTTATATATCAGAGATCCAGATAGAAGTTGAACGGATTCAACAGCTTGATCCAAGCTACCAGATATTTACCGCTAAGCTGCTAAAGCTGGTTGATGAGTTTGATGATGAGGCAATTGTGCAGCTGATAAAACCCTATATCCACTTTTAACTTGAATCTTGGGTAACAACTTAAGCCGGGAAAAGCTCTGCGTGTAAGGGATTTACCAGATGTGC
>ERZ1740072.30-NODE-30-length-92283-cov-9.063245_pt1 | contig 92283 bp, 77 predicted proteins | sample MGYA00581733_ERZ1740072 | MGnify/ENA primary metagenome ERZ1740072 (study PRJEB43018, sample SAMN04849741) | marine metagenome | isolation source: floating plastic debris | place: Pacific Ocean | collected 2008-08-30 | study: EMG produced TPA metagenomics assembly...
ACCATGACCGATCGGATCAACGGGGGCAGTCCGGCTGTCCATCCGCAGCTGTATCATACTGTGCCGACAGCTGTTATTCTTGGGGCACAACAGCGCGATCGCTACCTCAGCCAGAACGAGACTAAAGAGCTTTCAGCCTTCTTTGGTACCGGGCTGCAGCGATTAGAAATTGCCCAAACTCTGTCTCAACAGGCCGACAACATTGTCGCTGCTGGTGCCAATCGCATCTTCGTTGGCGGGAATGCCATGGCCTATCTAGAACGTCCTGAAGACCCTGTTGGGTTACCAGGTTCGGACTATTACGTCGCAGAAGACTACCTCACGGCTGCCAAACGGAAGCAGGCAACCTCCCGCGATCTTCCTCGCTCTATAGATCCCGTCAACGGTCTAATGGAGTGGGTTAAGGGCATGATGGCTGGGGGTAAACCCGTTGCTCCTAGCCGGTTTCGTACTATTGACATCTCCCGCTATGGGACTGTCCGGATGAAGCGTTCTCTCAGGGATCTAAGCTGGTTTTTACGCTATGTGACCTATGCCATTGTGGCCGGTGACACCAGCATTATCAGCGTTAATACTCGCGGTCTGCGGGGGGTGATTCCAGAGGACGTGACTCTTGCTACTGTTGTAGCCTTGCGAGAGATGCAGTGGAAAGCACTTACCTATTTCTCTTCCAAGTCAGCAGCAGCAGCACTGGTGAAGCGATACTTCGACGTGCTCATCAGTGACTATTGGGTTGAAAAACCATCGCCTCGACTGCGCTCAGGGGTGTCAAAACATCATCCAGGGTTACAGCTACCCCAGAGCTATGGAGACAGCAGCAGCCCTCAACCCCGATGGGTAATGAAGCTCTCTCTACCCGACATTGAGAAAAATGAGGTGGTGCAAGCAGCGTATCGCCAGGTATTTGAGCGAGATATTTCTCGGCCTTACGGCCCTGCTCTAGAGGAGTTTACCTCCCAGGTTAAGAGCGGTGCTTGGTCGATGAAAGAGTTTGTCCGCCAGCTCGGAAAATCACGTCTTTATCGACAGCTATACTATGAGCCCTATACTATCAGCCGTAGTATCGAGCTAGCATGCTGCCATTTTCTAGGGCGTGGACTCAGCTGCATGGAAGAATTTCAGACCTACTTTGATGTCATGTCTAGCCGAGGGTTTCCGGCCTTGGTGGATACCTTTATCGATTCTGAGGAATATGCCGATTACTTTGGTGAAGAGACTGTTCCCTACTTAAGAGGGTTAGGTCTAGAGGCGCAGGAATGCAGAATTTGGGGACCGCAGACGGAGCTATTTAAATACAGTGCCCCCGTTCGCAAAGTGCCGCAGTTTGTGACGACGTTTGCCGGGTACCAGCAACCCTTACCAAACCAACATCCCTATGGGGTGGGTAATGACCCGCTAGAAATTCAGTTTGGCGCTATTTTCCCTCAAGAGAATCGCGATCCCAGGGCCCAACCCGCTCACTTTAGCGAAGATAGTCGTCGAATTTTGATCAATAGCGGAGCTGGCAGCGCTACTAATGGCTCCGCCGAGCATCTAGGTCGAGTACCTGGATCGCCAGGACATCACGGGATTAGATGGGAGTCGACGGGGCAAACCAGCCGACTCTTCAACCCCATGGGGCGTGCTGGAGTATCGTCTCTTAGTCTAAACCTCACCCATCACTCCCATGAAGCTGTGATTCAAGCCGTTTATCGTCAGGTGTTTGGTCATGGGGTGTTTGATGGTCAACGGCAGCCCGTAGTCGAAACGCAGCTTAAAGCAGGAAAGATCACCCTACGAGAGTTTGTCAGGCAGCTGGCCAAGACCCGTCTGTTTCGCCAGATGTACTGGGAAAAACTCTACGTTACCAAAGCGATTGAATATATCCATCGACGGCTGTTGGGACGCCCCACCTATGGCCGCCGCGAAATGGCCAAGTACTACGATATATGTGCCCATCAGGGCTTCTATGCCCTGGTCGATGCCCTGATAGATAGTGATGAATATGGTCAGGCATTTGGAGAAGATGTCGTACCCTATGAGCGCTATTTGACTCCCCGTGGGGTTGCCTTACGCTCGCCTTTAGGACCCGTTGCTTGGTCAAAACCTAGAGACAACCCGGCTACCGCTGGTGAGTGGATGCGTAGCCACGCTCATCATGCCTTAAATGGTAAAGCCAGGACGACTGACCACCCCCAGACAACCCTCTCGACGGATCTGTCTATTCCCGACAATCAGGCATCAGAGTTATTGCAGCCAGCCAGCCATGCTGACAATTCCAATGATGGTGACATGGGCCCAGCCGTTGTCTCATCACTCGATGGACAGTCGGACGCTATGGCCGAGACTGCGGTTGAGGCCAGCGTTCAGACCTAGGTTTTTATTTCACGATTTAAATCATTATCTTCAACACAATGAAATCTAACGTTCAAAGGTTGAGAGCTGTCGAGCCTCGCAATATCTTGACCGGTAGGCCGCTGAAAAAATGCGATCGCACCTACACCCTCTATCAGCGACAGCAAAAGCTGTTGGCTCGACTTAGGCGATTTTTCCAGGTTTACAATCCACGGAACTATCGCATTCATATGGGTTGGTTTGGCGGTCTGCGTATCTATCCCAAAGTCCAGTACTCCCAATCACAAAGACATGAGTATCGTTAAACAGGTCATTCTCAATGCCGATGAAGAGCTGCGCTATCCCACCCCCGGTGAGCTACGTATGATTCGCACCTTCTGCAAAACTGGAGAAGAGCGCATCCGTCTCGCCAAATCGTTAGAACAAAAGGCGCAGGCAATTGTGGATCGAGGGACTCGAAAGTTCTGGCAGGTCTGCCCCAAAACACCTAGCAATAGCGGTAACCGCCGCAAGACTGAGGCGGCTAAACGGGACGTGGGCTGGTACGTTCGTTTGATCAGTTACTGCCTATTGGCTGGAGACGACCGTCCCCTAAGAGAGATTGGACTGGTGGGGATGAAGGAGTTATACACCAATGTTGGTATTCCCTTGACCAATATTTTGCAATATATGCGCTGTCTCAAAGCCGAGGCGAGCGCTCTCCTAGATGAAGCTGATGCGATGGCCATTATTCCCTACTTCGACGAAATCATTCAGGAATTGGCGCTGCCTGGCTCACCCTACTTTATGAATGATGGCGTCGGTGAAAGCGAGCCAGTCGCGTAATTTTTTGACAACATTTAGCTAAGGAGACTTATATGACAATTTCAATGGGAGCGCTGAAGCCAGCTAGAAGCTGGGTAGGCAGTCTGGATGATTGGTTAAAACGAGATCGCTTTGTATTCATTGGCTGGTCAGGTTTGTTGTTGTTTCCCTGTGCCTATTTAGCCATTGGAGCATGGTTTACCGGCACCTCTTTTGTGACCTCTTGGTTTACCCACGGCCTGGTATCTTCATATTTAGAAGGCTGCAATTTTCTCACTACGGCTGTGTCCACCCCTGCCGAGAGTATGGGGCATTCGCTGTTGTTCCTGTGGGGGCCAGAGGCTAACTGGGACTTTACCCGCTGGTGCCAAATTGGCGGACTGTGGAATTTTACCGCCTTCCACGGTGTGCTGGGTCTTATGGGCTTTATGCTACGACAGATTGAGATCGCTCGTCTGGTCGGGATTCGACCTTATAATGCCGTGGCTTTTTCAGCTCCGATTGCGGTTTTTGTAGCAACATTCTTGATCTATCCCCTGGGACAATCAAGCTGGTTTTTCGGACCTAGTTTTGGTGTTGCTGCCATCTTTCGATTTCTTTTGTTTTTCCAAGGATTTCACAATTTTACCCTGAATCCTTTTCATATGATGGGGGTTACGGGGGTGTTGGGGGCGGCTCTACTGTGTGCGATTCATGGAGCAACGGTACAGAATACCTTGTTCAAAGACTCTGAGGGTAAAAATACCTTTAGTGGATTCTCAGCTACTCAGGCAGAAGAAACCTATTCCATGGTGACAGCTAATCGCTTTTGGTCTCAAATCTTTGGGATTGCTTTTTCTAATAAGCGCTGGCTTCACTTCTTTATGCTGTTTGTACCCGTCACAGGTTTGTGGATGAGTGCCATTGGCATGATCGGTTTAGCCTTTAACCTACGAGCCTATGACTTTGTCAGTCAGGAGATTCGAGCAGCGGAAGATCCAGAGTATGAGACCTTTTACACCAAAAACGTTTTACTCAATGAGGGCGTACGCGCCTGGGTATCCGAGTTAGATCAGCCTGCCAAAAAGTTTGTCTTCCCAGAGGAAGTTCTCCCTCGCGGCTTTGCCCAATAGCTAAGTAGAGGGTCTCTAATGGGTTGCTAGATATCAAGACTCCCTTTTCCTAATCCTGAAGGAGACTGGTTTCAAAGCTTCCAGGATCAGTGATTTGGGGGCAGATTCTAAAGCTATCCATTTTTAATATCCATTTTTTGAGGAGGTCCCACTGTATGGAAACACCCATCGAAACATTGCCAGACCTATCGGTAGCGCAGGAAGATTCATTCCTAGCACCTACAGGCCCTGGCTATGATCAAGTCTCTAGCGGCTATGCCTGGTGGGCAGGCAATGCTCGCTTTATTACCCCTGAACTAACGGGACGATTTTTAGGGGCCCATGTGGCCCATGCCGGTCTCATAGCCCTGTGGGCTGGCGGCATGTTGCTGTTTGAGGTTTCTCACTATAATCTGTCCCAGCCCATGTACGAGCAGGGATGCATTTTAATGCCCCACATCGCCAGTTTAGGCATTGGTGTCGGGCTGGGGGGCGAGATTACGAATATCTTTCCCTTCTTTGCCATTGGGGTAGCTCATCTGCTCGGCTCCGCCGTACTTGGCTTTGGGGGCATGTATCATGCGCTCCGAGGTCCAGAAAAACTTTCCGGCTTCTTTGAGTTTGACTGGACCGATCGAGCTAAAGTCGCCCAAATTCTTGGATTTCACATAATGATGTTGGGCATTTTTGCTCTCCTGTTTGCTGGTAAAGCGATGTTTTGGGGTGGCCTGTACGATCCCTGGGCAGCGGGGGGCGGGGATGTTCGCCTGATTACCAATCCCACCTTAGATCCTCGAATCATTTTTGGCTATTTGGTGAGAAATCCGTTTGGCGGCAGCGGCTGGATTGTTGGTGTGAATAATTTAGAAGATGTGATCGGCGGACATATCTGGATTGGTGCCATTTTGATTGCTGGCGGGATCTGGCATATTTTAGTACCGCCGCTGCGCTGGACCTATAATCTCTTTCCTTGGACTGGGGAGACTTACCTGTCTCAAAGCCTGGGTAACGTGGCTGGCCAGGCGTTTATCGCCACTGCATTTATCTGGTTTAACAATACGGTTTACCCCAGTGAATTTTACGGCCCGACTATTCCAGAAGCATCCCAGGCCCAGTCTTTAGTGTTTCTCATGCGGGACCAAAACCTGGGGGCAGATGTGGCGTCAGCTCAGGGGCCGACCGGTCTCGGCAAGTATCTCCAGCGGGCTCCGACAGGAGAAATTATCTTTGGGGGTGAAACCATGCGTTTTTGGGATGCCCGTGCCCCTTGGCTAGAACCCCTGCGAGGGACTAACGGACTGGATTTGGAAAAGCTTAAGCATGATGTACAACCCTGGCAGATTCGGCGAGCGTCAGAATATATGACCCATGCACCGCTGGGGTCTCTTAACTCAGTCGCGGGTCTGGCAACCGAAACCAATGCGTTTAACTATGTTTCTCCGCGCACTTGGCTCGCAACCGCCCATTTCATTTTTGCCTTTTTCTTCTTGGTGGGGCATCTCTGGCATGCTGGACGGGCCAGGGCCACAGCCGCTGGGTTCGAAACAGGGATTGATCGAGACAATGAGCCTGTACTCTCGATGCCGCCGATTGATCCGAGCCTTCGAGATGACTGATCTATCTATTGTCTAACCCCTTTTTGCCTATGGCACCTCCCCATCTAAAGGGGAGGACAACCTACAAATCATTTAGGAGAAAAACTCAATGGGACTGCCTTGGTATCGCGTCCATACGTCTGTTTTGAACGATCCGGGACGATTAATCGCTGTGCATTTAATGCACAATGCTCTGTGTGCCGGATTTGCTGGCTCAATGCTGTTGTTTGAGCTGGCGCGCTATGACCCCACCGATCCAGTTTTAAACCCGATGTGGCGGCAGGGATGTTTTTTGATGCCGTTTGTGGCCCGCTTAGGGGTAACCAATTCCTGGCAGGGCTGGAGTATTACAGGAGACACATTTATCGATCCGGGATTTTGGACGTTTGAGACGGTTGCGATCGCACATATCCTATTTTCCGGCCTACAATTTCTCTCAGCTTGCTGGCACTGGGTCTACTGGGATGTCTCCACCTTCTTTGACCCCAAGACCGATGAACCCATTATCGATCTTCCTAAAGTTCTCGGCATTCATTTATTACTAGCTGGGCTACTGTGTTTTGGCTTTGGCGCATTCCATCTCACCGGAGTCTTTGGACCTGGAATGTGGGTCTCCGACGATTTTGGACTCACCGGCCATATTCAAGGTGTTTCTCCCGACTGGGGACCCTCGGGATTTGACCCACAAAATCCAGGTGGCGTGGTTGCTCACCATATAGCTCTGGGCATTGTTGTCATCATTGGCGGGCTATTTCATATTTCTGTGAGACCGCCAGAATATCTCTACAAGGCCCTGCGAATGGGTAACATTGAGGGGGCACTGGCCAGTGGATTAGCCGTCTTCTTTGTGGGGGGCTTTATTGCTGCTGGCACCATGTGGTACGGTACCGCCACCACCCCCATCGAACTATGGGGACCGACACGCCATCAGTGGGACCAAGGCTACTTTCAACAGGAAATTAGCCGACGCGTGAATACAGATTTAGCCAATAATAAGAGTCTCTCAGAGGCATGGTCCGCTATTCCCCCCAAACTGGCCTTCTACGATTATGTAGGCAATAGTCCAGCCAAGGGCGGATTATTCCGCGTTGGGCGCATGGTAGATGGCGACGGTCTACCCACCGGCTGGTTAGGACATCCTATTTTCAAAGATCGAGAAGGTCGAGAACTCACCGTTCGACGGATGCCCAACTTCTTTGAAAACTTTCCCGTTGTCCTGTTTGATCGCGATGGTATTGTCCGAGCAGATATTCCCTTCCGACGTTCAGAAGCCAAATATAACTTTGAACAAACCGGAGTAACCGTGGGTTTCCACGGTGGAGAGCTTGACGGTCAAACCTTCACTGCTCCCCAGGATGTGAAAAAATATGCTCGTCAAGCGCAGCTCGGTGAATCCTTTGAGTTTGACCGTAGCGTTTACAATTCCGATGGTGCCTTTAGAACCAGCAACCGGGGTTTCTTTGCCTTTTTCCATACCTGCTTTGCCCTAGTGTGGTTCTTCGGTCATATCTGGCACGGGCTGAGGGCTCTCTTCCAAGATGTCTTCTCAGGCGTCGATCCTGCTCTAAATATTGAACAAGTGGAATGGGGCTACTTTACAAAAGTGGGCGATCCAACCAGTCGACAGACCACGGTTTAACCAGAATGCCTCAACGTTAATGGATTCATGCAGGAACCCACCCCCTGCATGAATTCTTTTTTCAACTTCATTTACCTGCTAGTCCCCTATGCCTCAACAGGAGGTTGTCTATGTCGCAAAAATACGTTTCTAGAAAAACTGCGCCCATTCAGTACACGCTGAGAAAGCTAAACTCTGAAGCTGGCCGAGTTTCCCCCGGCTGGGGTACAACCCCGATCATGGCAGCGTTATTAGTTTCGCTGCTAATCTTCATTTTGATTATTTTGCAGCTCTATAACGGCACCATTGTGCTGGAGAGCGTCAATTAACGATATCTTTTCATGGAGTCAACCCATGCCTTATCTATTCTACTTAGCCTATGGCGAAGGGCAGTCTAGCACGACTGCAAGCGGTGTGTTCTCAGGGCTAGCAGTCTTTGTTATTAGCTGTGTCATTTTTGGTGTGCTTGCCTATAGAACCTACCCTGCAGACCGACCGTAAAAATCCCCATAGCTCAGGCCATAGTATCTTTGCCAAGGCAGCAACACAGCGAGCTGCTGGCGCGGACCTCTCCTTTAGAGATATGCGTTCAGCAGCTTGCTATATGTCGACAAATTGGAGCTTTAAACCATGTCTCACTTTAGTTATATTAAAACCCGCATCCGCGATCTAGAATCCCTACAGTTATCCCTGACAGATTTAGATATCGACTGGAAGCCGGGTCCAGGTTTAGTCAGGGGATATCGCGGCCAGACGTGTACGGCCAGTGTTGTTATTGAGCAGCCCAATAGCCATGATATTGGCTTTGTCTGGGAGAATGATGAATATACCCTTGTAGCAGACCTGCAGTTTTGGCAACAGCCCCTCTCTGTTGAAGGCTTTTTACAACAGATTACTCAGCGCTATGCTTATCACAAAATTGTAAATGAAACAGCCCTGCAGGGGTTTGAAATTGCTGAACAGCAGCAACAAAAAGATGGCTCAATTCGGCTGGTTGTACAGCGCTGGAGCCGGTGAACGCGTCAGTTGATATGCACCATTTGGCCCAACACGCTAATAGATTGCTTTATCCTCTAAATCAGTGACAGCAAAAAAGCGACTTCCCTAAGGAAGTCGCTAGCAATATCAGAGCTGCTGCTCAAAAGGAAATCTCTGCTTAAGCTGGAATTTTAGGAGCCTGTAGTGCAACAGGAACAGGGTCTCCGCCGCCAGCTAAGTCTAGGGGAAAGTTGTGGGCATTACGCTCATGCAAGACTTCAAATCCCAAGTTAGCTCTGTTGACCACATCAGCCCAGCTGGGCAATACCCGTCCTTGAGAGTCAAGAATGGAATGGTTAAAATTAAACCCGTTGAGGTTAAACGCCATTGTACTGATGCCAAGAGCGGTGAACCAGATACAAATGACTGGCCATGCTGCTAAGAAAAAGTGCAGCGATCGCGAGTTATTGAAGCTGGCATATTGAAAAATCAGTCGGCCAAAATAGCCGTGGGCGGCCAAAATATTGTAAGTTTCTTCTTCTTGGCCAAACTTATAGCCATAGTTTTGAGATTCAATATCAGAGGTCTCACGAATCAGGCTTGAGGTAACTAATGAACCATGCATGGCTGAGAACAGGGAACCCCCCAGTACTCCAGCCACACCGAGCATATGAAACGGATGCATCAAAATATTATGCTCGGCTTGAAAGACAAACATAAAGTTGAAGGTACCGCTAATGCCCATGGGTAAACCATCGGAAAAACTACCCTGACCAATGGGGTAAATCAGAAATACAGAAATCGTTGCGGCTACAGGTGCAGAATAGGCAATACAAATCCAGGGTCGCATCCCCAAACGATAGCTGAGTTCCCACTCTCGCCCCAAGTAGCAGAGTAAGGCGGGGATATAATGGAAAGCAATCATCTGATAGGGGCCACCATTGTAGAGCCACTCATCAAGAGTTGCCGCCTCCCAAATGGGATAAAAATGGAGACCAATCGCGTTAGACGATGGGACTACAGCAGCTGTAATAATGTTATTGCCGTAGAGCAATGAACCAGAAAGGGGTTCACGAATACCGTCAATGTCCACAGGTGGAGCAGCGATAAAGGCAATAACAAAAACTGTGACAGAAACGCCGAGCAATGGCAGCATTAAGACACCAAACCAACCGATATACAACCGATTTTCAATGCTGGTGATCCAATTACAGAATCTATCCCATAAAGATGTATCTTGACGTTGGAGAACAGTAGTCATTGATATTCAAGATATTGTTTTAGGTAACTGGGACAATTAGAACAAAATAATATGGAAATCTTATGAAGATTTGGAGATTCTGTTGAAAAAGAATCGCGGAGAGAAAATCTCTCTGCCGATCTGGCTCTTGCCGCTGCTGTGAAGATTACGTTGATGACGACTCTGGGGGCGGCTGTATTGAGCACCTTTTTAGACACGACGACTCGGGCTATCTTGCGGTCTTAGGTTGGTTTGCGATCGCAAAAGCTACCGTTTTTTGCATGGGTAAGAGGTTGCTTCACTGCCAGCCGATACCTTCGCCGTCTGGGCCAGACAAGGGTCGTGTGGCTGCGGCCAAATTCTGCCAACGGTCCACCGGGAGCGGTATTGCGGTAGATCACGGCACTGATACCATCACGGTACAGCTTTTATCTGTGGGTGCCTAACTATCAAGCATATAGGACGAAATCTCGCTTCTTCGGAGTTATACGCCAAAAACTGAGTATAAGTTCTGTAAATAGGGGTGTTATTACCCAAAAGTGGCGGATAAGATCTGGATTTACAGATTTATGGCTTTCTATCATCCTATCAATACCTATAAAAACGACCCAGATTACCCTGATAAGCAAGCGTGGATTGCAGCTAGGTTGCTCACCTTGCGCCATGATCTGTATGAATCCATTAAGAAAGACCGCAGACCTAACTCACTCATCATCGGTTCCTGGAACATTCGTGCCTTTGACGATGGCGTGCCGCGTATGGACGAAAGTTATCACTACATAGCCGAAATTATTGACCATTTTGATATCTGCGCCATTCAAGAGGTCAAAACCAATTTGGCTCCCTTGCGCCGCTTAAAAAATCTGTTGGGTCCCAATTGGGACTTTCTTGTCTCCGATGTTTCCACACACAAAGGTGGCAATAATGAACGCATGGCTTTTCTATACAACACCGACCATGTGTTTTTCCGAAACCTGATTGGCGAGATTGTTCTATCAAGGGAGGATCTCAGTACTGGGGGACAACCGGCCCGCTCACCGTTTTTTGCCTCCTTCCAAGCAGACTGGTTTAAGTTCTCTCTCTGCTCTGCTCATATTGTGTTTGGTGATAATCTTAAGATGCGGGCTGAGGAGATCCGAGCCATTGCCGATACATTAGTCAAGCGGGCAAAGTCTGAGGATCAGGTGCATATCTTTCTGGGCGATATGAATATTGAGACAAAAGATGATGAAGTGATGCAGGCTCTAAAGAATTCGCAGCTAACAGTTCCTGACTTTGGTCCTACAAATATGGCTGGGACCAGACTATTTGATCAGATAGCTTTTACCCCAGACGGTAGGGCAAGCCGCAAAACTCGACTGCTTCGTCACGGCAAGTTTGACTGGCGACACTCCGTATTTGGCCCTCATCCCAACAACAGTCCACCCCCCCTGACTACAGAAGATATTGCCATGGGTAAAAAGCGCCCCACCGCTCAAGAGAATCTCGATCATTATGAGTCGATCGTAACGAGAATTAGAAAGAATCACGGCAAAGCGCCCTATCTAAATTGGGCAAGAGCCTATAAAAATTGGACAACTTATGAAATGTCCGATCACTTACCAATTTGGATGGAATTGGAAATCGACTACTCAGACGACTATCTGCGTCGTTTTCTTTAAGTCTTTTCTCTCCAGCGATATCAGTTTTAGACTCCGCTACTCTTTTTGAAACAAATCGATGCGAAAATCAGCAGTAATGCAAAGCTCATCTATTTGAGATACCTGTGCTCGAAAATCTTTGGATGTGCGAAACTGCATTGGGGTCATTGCAATTAAATCTACTAGCCCATTACTCCCTAGCAGCGTTTCAAACTGTACCTGTTTATGACCCACGTTGGTCAGCCCATCGATTTCCATGGGAGGCTGCTTCACGGCTCGAACGTCACGATAGGCTAGTTTTCTAAGCTCGACCAGGTGATTCTCTCCTGGTGACACGCGACAGAATAAGGCTTCCCGCTTTAGGACTCGTGGAATATCAGGGCTGGTGGGAGCCATGATCACCGCGATCGCATCAAATACCTCACTCAAAAAAGGCAGACGCATTGTACTAGCAACAACAAACTGCGCATTTGACTGCTTGCAGGCCGCTCTTACAGCTGCTTTAGAAATGTCCAAGCCGTAGACCTCATTCGCTACCTCACAAAATGCGGCGGTGAAGTAACCCTCGCCACAGCCTAAGTCCGCCAGACGATGGGGCCGATCGACTACCTCAACTAAGGTATCGGCAAGCGTTTGATAATACCCGGCTGCCAAAAAACGACTTCGCGCTGATACCATCTCTCCATTATCACCGGGGGCGAGGCTGCGCTTTCGATTGGCAGGCAACAGATTGACATAGCCCTCTTTAGCAACGTCAAAGGTATGACTCTCACGGCAGCGGAATACTTGACCGTTTTTGGAAAGTGGGTTTGAGCAAATTGGGCATGAATAAACTGTCATGACGTTGATTATACCGCAGCAGCTTGCTCCCCTGGCTCAGGTGCCGCTTCTGCACGGGCCCGCTGCTCAAAAGCTGAAAACCGTGCTTAACTGAGCTGTAGTGCCTCAGGATAATGCACTCACCCTCCTTTATGACACGTCGTCAGTATGACAATCCCTTCGACAACAATGCTTGGTATTTTGCTAACAGGCCATGGTGGCTTTGAGAATCTGGAGGTCCGCAATGATATTCCAGTGCCTCAGGTTGGTCCTGGAGATGTTCTAATTCAAGTTAGAGCAGCAGGCGTTAATAATACAGATATCAACACTCGTATAGCCTGGTATTCCAAGCAAGCGGGGGCGGCTGAAGACGCTAGTTGGGGCGGGACACCGCTTCAATTTCCCCGTATTCAAGGGATAGACGTCTGCGGTCGGATTGTTGCTGTTGGGGACCAGGTCAGCACAGCACGCATTGGCGAGCGGGTCTTAGTGGAACCGTGTCTTTGGGAGGTCCAGGGAAAAACACTGGAGCAGCCCTGCTTTTTGGGGTCTGAATGCGACGGTGGCTTTGCTGAATATACTGCTGTGGCCTCACGCCATGCCTATAAAATCGAGAGTCAGTACAGCGATACAGAGCTGGCATCGTTTCCCTGCTCATACTCGACCGCCGAAAATCTTCTCACTAGAGCCAATGTTGGTAGATGCGATCGCATTTTAGTCACAGGTGCTTCCGGTGGGGTGGGCTCTGCTGTCGTCCAATTGGCCAAAGCCAGAGGTGCTGAGGTGATTGCTGTCACGAGCGCGTCGAAAGCACAGGCGATTCTGGACCTAGGGGCGACAAAGATAATCGCCAGGGGAGAGAGTATGAGTGAGGCACTGGGCAACGATTCAATCGATGTTGTGATTGATTTGGTAGCAGGAGAGCAGTGGCCAGAATTCCTAGAGGTTCTTCGTCCCAAGGGGCGCTATGCGGTGTCAGGCGCGGTGGGGGGAGCCATGGTTGACTTGGACGTGCGCACCTTGTATTTGAAAGACTTGAGTTTCTTTGGCTGTACGGTGCTTGAGCCAGGGGTTTTTCCAAATCTAATAAAACGTATTGAAGATGAGAGCGTTCAACCCCTTGTTGCTCAAGTTTTCCCTTTACGACACATTGTCGATGCCCAAAAAGCGTTTTTGGCCAAGCAGTATGTGGGAAAAATTGTGCTGCAGGTCTTTGAGGCTTAAACGAATAGAATCCACATTATAATTCACTGCAGCAGCTCAGATCGCCTGATATAGTGTCTTCTCTGCTATAGCTTTAGAGAAGAATAGGCCTCAAAGAAGGCCAGCTGATTTTCTCTAACGGCGTATTCCGCTACTGTCCAAAATAGATTACGTGGGGCACTTGAGAAAAGACTTAATTTATTCTCTTGTAGAATTTCAAAAGGTGCCCAGTCTCTGTCTATCGTCATGATATAGACAATGCTATAAACAGAAAATATTATTCTTGCTAGGATAAATTCATAGAACGTTTGGAGGCTGTCTAATTAGTCTTTTTGGTATTGCTGATCCTTGGAATGGCATGATCCGGGAAAGACCCCCAAGCGTCTACAGATCGGCCCATCTTTGAAATCAGCAATCGCATTCTTTGTCTCTTCAGTCTTTCTTTTGTTCTAAAGAACATTAGCGATACCCTAAAACATTTTGGGCCCTCTCAAATAATCGCTGAATAAGATCGTTGAGGCTTACCTATGGTGCTGACGATCATGACATTAACTAAATCAAAGGCTCGTTCCTGGCATACTCTTTCTAGTCAAGAAGCGCTCGACGTATTCAATAGCAACGTAGAAACCGGACTAACTGCTGAGGAGGTTGCTAATCGCTATGAAACCTATGGTTGGAATGAGCTGCCGATTCATCCAGGCAAGCCAGGCTGGTTAAAATTTCTGTTGCAGTTTCATCAGCCGCTGCTTTATATCCTACTGATTGCGGGAGGCGTTAAGGCGTTTTTAGGCTCTTGGACCAATGCCGCTGTTATTTGGGGAGTAACGGTGATTAACGCGGTGATTGGCTATGTCCAAGAAGCGAAAGCAGAGGGTGCGATCGCATCTCTAGCCAAAGCCGTCACCACAGAATCCACGGTGCTGCGAGAAGGGCAGCTGCTACAGGTACCATCGCAGGATTTAGTCCCCGGTGACATTGTGCGCCTCGCCTCAGGAGACAAAGTCCCCGCCGACCTGAGGTTGTTAAAAAACCGCAGCCTGCAGGTGGACGAGTCTGCTCTCACCGGAGAGTCGGTACCGGTGGAAAAAACGGTTCAGTTTCTCTCACCGGAGATTCCCCTGGCAGAGCGCACCAATATGGCCTATGCGGGCAGCTTTGTCACCTTTGGTCAGGGGACTGGCGTTGTCATCGCTACGGCAGCTGCTACGGAAGTGGGGCAAATCTCCCAATCAATGGCCAACCGGATTAACCTAAGCACGCCGTTGACCCGAAAATTTGCCAAGTTTAGTCGGCTGCTGCTGTACGTCATTTTGACCCTGGCCACCCTGACCTTTGCCATCGGACTAGGCCAGGGAGAGTCGTGGGTTTACATGTTTGAAGCGGCGGTGGCCCTCGCCGTTAGTGCCATTCCTGAGGGCTTGCCCGCAGTCGTAACAATCACTCTGGCCATTGGGGTTAACCGGATGGCGCGACGTCATGCCATTATCCGTAAGCTGCCAGCGGTAGAAGCGTTAGGCAGCGCCACCGTTGTGTGTTCGGATAAAACTGGAACGCTGACCGAAAACCAGATGACGGTGCAGGCTATTTACGCCGGGGAGCAACACTATCACGTTAGTGGTGGCGGCTATAGCCCCAAAGGTGACATCAGCCGCAGCGACCAACCCAACCAACCGCTAGAAGAAGAGCTGCCGTCTGCCCTTAAAGAATGCCTAATGGCCGGTGCTCTATGTAACGACGCCCAGCTTAAGCAAACCGGAGAACATTGGTCGGTGGTGGGCGATCCGACAGAAGGCGCCTTGCTGACGGCGGCGGCTAAGGCCGATTTAAGCAAGGCCGGTTTGGCCAGACCCCGATTAGACGCCATTCCATTTGAGTCGCAGTATCAGTACATGGCCACCCTACACGATACCCAGTGCCGAGTCATTTATGTTAAAGGGTCGGTGGAAGCGCTATTGAGCCGCTGCACTCATAAAATCGACAGCCAGGGACAGGTTCAGCCGCTAGAGCGCTGGCCGATTGAGCAAGCCGTTAAAGCAATGACGGCTGGAGCCTTGCGGGTTTTGGCATTTGCTAAAAAGGAGGCGGCTGCCCACCAGCATTCGCTAGACCACAGCGACATTGAGACCGGATTAGTGTTTTTAGGACTCCAAGGCATGATTGACCCACCGCGGCCAGAAGCGATCGCAGCGGTTCATGCCTGCCGAGCTGCCGGAATTCAAGTCAAGATGATCACCGGAGACCACATTTCTACCGCTCAAGTGATTGCCCAGCGGATGGATATTCCCAAAGCTGACCCAGTACAGGCATTTGAAGGACGTCAGCTGGCTCAGATGGACGATCGCCAGCTGGCTCAGACGGTAGAAGACGGCGATGTTTTTGCTCGGGTGGCCCCGGCTCAGAAGCTGCGTCTAGTAGAAGCGCTGCAGTCTAAAGGAGAGATTGTGGCGATGACCGGAGATGGGGTGAATGACGCTCCAGCGCTAAAACAGGCCGATATTGGCATCGCCATGGGTAAAGGCGGCACTGAGGTGGCCCGAGAAGCCGCTGATATGCTGCTGACAGACGACAACTTTGCTTCGATTGCTGCCGCCATAGAAGAAGGGCGTACCGTCTATCAGAACCTGCGAAAGGCGATCGCATTTCTCCTACCGGTCAACGGCGGCGAATCAATGACGATTTTGATCAGCGCGCTGCTGGCTCGAGATCTGCCAATTCTCTCGCTGCAGGTTCTGTGGCTCAATATGATCAATTCTTTGACCATGACCGTGCCCCTGGCCTTTGAACCCAAGTCAGACGGCACCATGCAGCAGTCTCCGCGCAATCCGGCTGAACCGTTAGTAACTGCCACCCTGCTACGACGAATCTTGGCGGTCTCCGTCTTTAACTGGATTCTGATTTTTGTCATTTTTGAGTGGGTAAAATCCACGACTGGGGATATTGCCCTGGCTCGAACAATGGCAATTCAGGCGCTCGTAGCCGCACGGATTGTCTACCTGCTTAGCATTAGTCAGTTAGGCATTAGTTTACTCAGCTACCTCCGTCGGCGGTCTAGCGCTGTGACCAATGCGCCTATTTTGATTGTCGGGATTGTTGGGGCCGTGATTTTGCAAATCATATTTAGTCAATGGTCAGTGATGAATACTCTCTTTGAGACCGCGCCGCTAAGGGGCAGTGACTGGCTAGTTTGTCTGCTACCCATGGTGCTGATGGTGCCGATGGCTATTTTGGCCAACGTGATCGATCCGCCTCCAGCAAAAGCTGCGGGTGCTCGCTAACGGGCTAAGTCATCTATTCAACACATACAAAAGGCCCGGTATCACTCAGGCGATAGATGCCAGCCACCCATATCACGAGTAGTCTGCAGGCTGTATATGTTTGTTTTACTCGGTTAACTCAGCTCTATGAATGCGCCTCGTTTTAATGCCAGACGACTACCGTACAAGCTGATGGATCGCCTCGGTCGTTTTTTGCTCGGTCTTATGCTGGTGACTCTGGTATCTGGGATGACCTCAGCGCCAGCCCTGGCCCAGCTTGGTGGACTCATCGGGGGAGGCTCATCTAACCAGACCGCAGTGGGATGGATCACCCTGGACGGTCGACAAATCTTTCAAGTGGCCGCACCGTCTTCGTCCCTGACAATTCGGCAGCAAAATATCAGCGAGAATCTCAGAGATATTCGCGATATCTATGTGGATATGGCAGACCCTGAGATCGACATTGTCAAGGATATTACCGATAGTGCGGATACCCCCAGTCTGTATGTCAACGGTCGCTACCTGATGACGCTGACCGATACAGATGCACGGATGCAGGGCACCACTGTCGCTGGACTAGAGCAGGAGATTCGTCAGGATGTTGGTCAGGCGCTGCAGCAGGCGTATCGAGAGCGGCAGCCGGCCTATTTGCAGCGGGCTGGAATGATGTCAATTGGGGCGATTGTGGGTGCGATCGCACTTTCTTTGATCTTACAGTTTAGCCGCTATCAGCTATCCCGCTGGGCTGAAGACGGTCTGCCCGGCGATCGCCCTGAAAGATTTTTTGAAGACCATGAGCAGCAGTTTCACGTCATCCGCCATCTAATACTGCCGCTGGTACAGTTTTTTATCCTGGCAGCGGCCATTATTTGGTCTTTAGGTCTGTTTCCCTATCTACGAGCGTTTCAAAACAGTCTGATTGTCTGGGCTAAAGTCCCTGCTGCGATCGTCATTATCGCTGTTGTTGCCTATTTAGGAGTACGCATCAGCTATATGCTGATCGACCGGTTTGTCAGCACCTTAGAGGATCGCAGCGGCGTCAATTTTGAAGACCGACGACGGCTGGATCTAAGAATTTCAACAATCTCCAGCGTAATTAAAAATATTGCCAACTTTGTCTGGCTAGCGGTTGGACTGATTGTCGCCCTATCAATCTTAGGCATCAATTTAGGCGTGCTGCTGGCCAGCTTCGGCATTTTTGGCTTGGCGCTATCCCTAGCCAGTCAGAACCTGATTAAAGGGGCCGTCACCGGTTTTTTCATTCTGCTAGAAGATCAGTATGCGATTGGCGATGTGGTCAAAATTGGCGATGACGCGGGTCTAGTAGAAAATATGAATCTACGGATCACTCAGCTGCGGGATACAGGAGGCCGTCTGATTACCATTCCCACCAGCGATATTACCCGCGTTGCAAACTATTCACTCCACTGGTCTCGCTGCGATCTATTTTTGCCCATCAACTATGAAGCCGACGTTGATGAGATGCTGCAGCTTGTTCGTGAAGTCGGTAACGACCTGTGTAACGATCCAGACTGGGGTAGCCTCATTTTGGAAGACCCCAATATTTTAGGTATTGAAGAGTTTGATGACAGCGCTATTAAACTGCGGGTATGGATCAAGACCCAACCCATGAAGCAGTGGGCCGTCTCACGCGAATATCGCCGCCGCTTTAAGCAAGCCCTTGAGCACACAGAGGCACAGGTTCCCTTTCCGCAGCGGCAGGTTTGGCTCAATGCTCCAGACGGAATCAAGGTCAATTTATCGGGCAAACTGCGTCGAGCCGCTAAAAATTCAAACCGTAGCTCTTCTCGCAGTGATGGCAACAACTCTCGTAATGGCCGTCGCCCCCAAACCGATCGTCAGCCCCATGGGACCATAGGAGGCTCTGAAGATACGGAGACAGAATAACTTTTATTAGGGAACCTGATTAATTTTGTTTTCTTCTATGGGCTGAGCAAAAACCTTTCAGGAAAGAATTTTTCCCTCATAAGTTTCTCAACTTGTTTCGTTGAAATCAAAGGGAGGGGTTGAGCATCTCCTCAGTGTTGAAATCAAACATATATTGGGAGAGAGCTGATGATTCGCAAAATTGTGGTCGGCGTTGATAGTTCTGCTTCAGGGGTCGGCGCGTTGGAAAACGCGATCGCACTCGCTCAGAGCTGTAATGCAGAACTCAAGCTGGTTCATGTCTTAACCGATAGCGACCCCGGAGCGCCCCAGATCAACGGCTACGCGGGAGGGCCGTTCTATCCCAGCATTAGTCCCACCGTCGTAGACTCTTATCAGACTGCCTGGAAGCAGTTTGTAGATCATTCTCAAATTTTGCTCGATCAGCAGGTTGCAACCGCTCAAGAGAGCGGTATTACAGCCTCTGGCACTCTACCCTATGGAAGTCCTGGGTTGCGTTTGTGTGAAATAGCGAAAACCTGGCAGGCCGATCTGGTGATCGTGGGCAGCCGCGGTCTTTCGAGAGTGAGCGAACTGCTGATGGGCAGCGTTAGCAACTATATATTGCACCATGCGCCCTGCTCTGTTTTAGTGATTCACACCGACCAGCAGCCCGCCGCCCAAAATAGCCAGACAAGTCAGCCGCCGCTAGAAAAAATCAAGCGTATCCTAGTCCCTTTAGACAAGTCTGGCGTGGCTAAAAGTGCCATGAAAACCGCTATTGCCCTGGGTAAACTGCACCAGGCAGAAATTAGACTGCTCCATATTGTCGATGATGACGACCCCGGTTTACCCCAGCGGCTAATTTTTAGCGACAGCCAGTATATCTCTCCCCACAGTGAGCTGCTGTTTGCCGAGTATCAGCAGGAGTGGAATAATTTTGTAACCACCTGGTGGCAGCGTCTGCAGCAGTATGTGAATGAAGTAGAAGCGGAAGGACTTGAAGCTATCTGCGATGTGATGCAAGGGCGCACGGGCCAGCGTATCTGCGAGGTTGCTCAAGACTGGCCCGCCGACCTGATTGTCATGGGCTGTCGGGGCATTTCTGGTCTACAGGAGCTACTGGTCGGCAGCGTCAGCTACTACGTTAGCCATCGTTCGCCCTGTTCTGTCTTTGTCATGCGGCCCGGTCTGCAGGACGCTGTTCAGACGCAGAAATCGCGCCAGGCGGCTCTAGCAGAATCTTAGAGCGCCTGCTGCCTCCAGACAGTCAAATTAGGTTCTAACCGCGTCGTTGACAATCTTCTTACTGTCTGGAGAGTTTCCTAGGCAGCGCCTGCTACTCATCCTGAGCCCCGACCAGTAGGGTACCAAGCAGCTGTACGATCATGCCCAAAAGACCGACAACCACTAACAGCATTAGGGGGGCTAGACCCGCAAAGGGAAAGAGCACCAGCAACAGTATTGCTAGTAGCAAAAAGGTTTTGGTAGAGTCCTGCATGGCTTTTTTTAGTAGCAGCAATGTTTATAGTAAAGCGTGCCTGTTCTATACAGACCAGATATTTGCAAATACCTTACCTGAGGTAGAACGCTAGATTAAAAAATCTGGCGTTGCCGATCCTCAGGATGGCTTTGTTTGAAAAATGCTGACCCATGGCATTTCTAACAGATCGGTGCATCCCTTAAAGCAGCAACGGCAAAAATCTCTCTAAATTAGTACTCAGGCTCTGTCTTAAGATACTTTTAGTCCAAAAAAATATTAGCCACACTGTATCTGCTGGAGAAAAACGGTGGTAAACAGGTTAGTAGGTTATGAGTATCAAGCGTATTTGGCGACTGCTTAAGGAGACGATTAAGGAGTGGAATGAGGATAAAGCGTCACGTCTGGCGGCGGCTTTGGCCTACTACACGATGTTTTCTTTGGCACCGCTGCTGGTCATTGTAGTTGCGATCGCAGGCTTTTTCTTTGACCGAGGGACGGTGCAAGAGCAGCTCACTCAGCAGATTCAAGGGCTCGTCGGCTCAGAGGGAGCCGCGTTTGCTCAAACAGCCTTAGAAAATGCCAATACTCCCGGCGACAGTACTAGCCTAATCGCTTCTCTCATTAGTGTTGTACTTCTACTGGTTGGTGCAACCGGCGTATTCGGTCAGCTGCAAGAGTCTCTCAACGTCATTTGGAATGTAGAGGCAAAGCCAGACAGTGCGGCCAAAGGGTTTATCCATCAGCGGCTCCTATCGTTCGCTATGCTAGTGACTATTGGCTTTTTGCTCATGGTGTCCCTAGTGCTGAGTACGGCGCTGGCGGCCCTGTCTAGCTACTTTAGCGACCTGCTGCCAGGGATGGATGCCCTGTGGCAGGTGTTGAATATTGTTGTGTCGCTAGCTATTATCACTGTCCTATTTGCTCTGCTGTTTAAATATGTGCCCGATGTCAAAATTGATTGGAACGATGTTTGGACTGGGGCCTTTATAACGGCATTTCTATTTACGGTCGGTAAATTCTTACTGGGGTTATATCTTGGCAATGGCGGATTTGCCTCTACCTACGGTGCAGCAGGTTCTGTCATTGTTATTCTGGCCTGGGTCTATTACTCGGCTCAAATTCTTTTCTTTGGTGCTGAATTTACCCAGGTATATGCCCGCCGTTATGGGTCACGTATCCGGCCTAGCGATCATGCTGTTAGCCTCACGCCTCAGGCGAAAATGCAGCAAGGACGACCGCGCTAAAGAGCACGGCAAGCCGTCTATCTACAGAGGACTATTTCTCCAGGGAGATGCTGAGACGTCACAATCGTGGATATTGTTTTAACTAGACTGTTGTTTTGCTGTTTTGCTGTCGCTAATAACGTTTCAGCTCGGGTAATCAGCAGCACAGCAGGCGTTATTAACACCTTAGTAAATAGACATAGGAGACAATTGTGAATTTTTTCAGATCGTTTCGGACAGCAATAGTCGCGTTGATGCTGTCTGTTGTTTTAGTCACCGCTTCTGCCTGTAGCAGTGCGGTACAGCAGCCTACCGCTCTTCCCTCTGCTTACGAGCAGCTAGAGCGTGGTGATACTTCAGCCGGTCAGGCGTATGGTAACTGGGTCGTTGATACAGCCAAAGGTTTGATCTCGGATGCTTACGTGCGGGACAACGATAAGCTAGGTGTAGTCATTACTCCTGACGTAGAGCCTAACGAGGTTTGGCCCCTTGCAAAATCTTTGTTACAGGGATTTCGAAACAAGTTTGCTGAGCGAGACCTAACGGTGCTGGTATATGCTCCCGACAAGGAACTAATCTTAACCGCTAAGTATGATGACACCTCCAATCAGGTGGTCTATCAATAGTCGAACTATTCTACCAACAGACATTACAACAAATATATCAAAGGAGATTTAAGCTCATGTCTAGCAGCGACAGATATAAGCGCGAGATTATGAAGGATCTTGCCCAGGGAAATGTTGAATCCCTAGATAGTCAGTCAACAGACGTTAACGAAGAGTACGCTAGCTTTGATGACTTTGCCAAGCGCTCTTCATGCGACGAGCGTCGCTCCATCTTTGGTCGAGCATTTCACCCCGAGCGAGTGCCGGCTCAGCAAATGGAACCTGAGCTACGACAGGCTATCTCTAAAATTAAACCTAACGAGCGCGATGACGTTGCCAGAGACTTCTTTAAGCATCTTAAAGAGCGTGGTTTAGATGAGCGTACGTTAGAGAGTCAGCTAGGTCTTTCGACTCACAACGCTCGCCGTATGAAGGAAGATGATGTGGCCAAACTTGCTTCGTTTGCCTACCATTCCCATCCTGATATTTTCAAAGATGTCTTAGCGGACCAGCCGGCTATCGTAAAATTCCTCAGCAACCCGCTGGTGGGCGCAGCGCTGGGGGCAGTAGCTTCAAAATGGTTTGGTCGCCACTAAAAAGATCTGTTGATCTGCGTCTGGTGCGGGGCTTTTGATCAGTCTCTGTGCCTAAGCTACCTGGTCTAAAGGCAGCGCCGGACGAGGTTGATCGGTGGCCGGGTAGTACTCTAAATCGGCCTCCATTAAATGATGTGGACGACCTAGAATTTCGATTTCTTCCAGGCTATTCCAGTGAAGCCGCGTAAAGAATCGAACATTTTGTAGCTGAACGGTGGCGAGGAAGCGATCGCATCCCCAGGTATTGGCCGTAGTCACCGCCTTTTGGATTAAGCCTTTACCAATACGGCCCACCCGACGAAAGTCTGAATGTACTCCCAACCGTCCCCCGTACCAAAGACGCGGTTTCTCCTCATAGATACGCACCACACCGACTACCTGGTCGGGCTGGTCAGCGGTGTGGGCCGTGGCCACAATCGGGTAGGAGCTACGGTCAATAGAGTCACGGTCGTCCCCCTGGAAAAGTCCCTGCTCTTCACAGAAAATCTCTTGCCTGAGGTCAAAGTAATCGGCAATATCTGGTTTGGACAGAGCCAGCTGAAAACTATAGGTACGTTTTTTCATAGCTTTAAATAACAGAAAATCAACACTCAACACTAAAACCGACACCCTATTCCTTCAGGAGGGGCTGCGGGGTGGGTTTCGACTAGTAGCGCTAGTGGTCACCCACCCCCGCCTGCGGCACTCCTCCTGAGAGAGGATTTAAATGCTCTCAAAAAACTCTCTCGTTTACTTTTCAAACAAAGATAGCGCTGAACAGGCTCCACACTTGGCGCAGCCTGCCTTCATCTCACTAGATAACAAGTTTGCCTGCTTTAGCATTTGACCAATGCCCTGATACAGATCGTACATAAACTCGCTGCTGGGGGGCTGATGATGGGCCAGTGGAGTCCCGCCAATGGGTACAAAGGGTACAACAAAAGGATAAACACCGATGCTGATCAGTCGCTCGCTAACCGCTAGTAATGTCTCTTTGCTGTCGCCTAGACCGGCCAACAAATAGGTGCTCACCTGACCGCGGCCAAAGACTTTTATGGCTGCTGCAAACGCCTTAAAGTAGTAGTCAACAGGTACCCTGGCCTTACCAGGCATAATCCGCGCCCGTACCTCAGGGTCTGCCGCTTCTAGGTGCATGCCCAGGCTGTCAATACCGGCGGCGCGCATACGCTCAAACCAGATAAAGTCATTGGGCGGCTCACACTGGGCCTGGATGGGAAGATCTACCCGAGCGCGAATGGCCTGGGCGCATTCTGTCAGGTAAGCCGCTCCTCGGTCGGTGGTATTGGGTGTCCCTGTCGTCATAATCATGTTTTCTACCCCATCCAGCCGGACGGCAGCTTCGGCCACTTCGGCCAGCTGCTGCGGTGTCTTCTGCGCGATAGTGCGGTCGGCGGCTAAAGATTCGCCAATGGCGCAAAACTGGCAGGCGGTTTTGCGATTTTCATAGCGGATACAGGTTTGGAGCACCGTTGTAGCGAGGACATTGCGGCTGTGCAGCAGGGCAATTTTCCAGTAGGGAATGCCGTCATCAGTAGTAAGACTATAAAACCCAGGCTGCTCTGGAAAATCGAGCGTGGTGATCGCCTGATTGTCTTTAGTCAGCACAGACTGACCGGCCTCACATTCTACGCTGTAGGGAGACTGAGCAGCACCGTCAGTGTACACCGGGACCATAAATGTTGTTTCACCAATGGTGACCGCCTTGTGGTCCGATGGACCGGCCCCTCCTTTACGACCCGAGGCACCAACGGTATCGGTCACCAGGTTAAGACCCTTGGTCTGAAGCTCGGTAATCACCTGCTGTGAGTTCATGATCTGGCAAATAGAGAGAATATTAGAGAGAGTTTAAACTAGACTACCGTTGCGGGATTGTTTACGCAGGCAGCTTTATTCAGGCAGTGCTTCGCTAACGGGGGCTGAGGTCAGCGTCTCATCCGCTAAGGAGCCATTATCTCCTGATGCGGTCAGATTTGAGGAGACAACAGTGTAGGCAGATTTGTTAACCGCAAGCTGCAACAGGTCGGGGCGAGCGTAGTGGCCAACGGAGTCCATCATCCGCTTTCGTTTGATGATTAAGGAGAAGTCTAGGTTTGCGATCGCAATGCCTTCCCCTTCACGAATCGGCTCACACAGGGGGACCCCTTCGGGACTAATAATTGCTGTATAGCAACCACCCCTCAACACTTTTTCTAGCCCCTCACTAGGAGCAATCTCACTCACCTGTTCTGCCGTCAGCCAGCCTGTCGCATTAACGACAAAGCAACCCGACTCCAACGCATGATGCCGCAGAGTCACCTCAGTCTGGTCAGCAAAAATCTCACCCACCATAGACCCTGGAAACTGAGCACAGTGAATCTGTTCGTGGTTAGCCATCAGGCTGTATCGGGCCAGGGGATTATAATGCTCCCAACAGGCCAGAGCGCCCACTCGACCTACCGCCGTATCACAGACCTGCAGACCGGCTCCGTCCCCCTGTCCCCAGACCATACGCTCATGATAGGTAGGCGTAATCTTTCGACGCTTGAGCAAACAGCTGCCGTCGGCATCAAAAATTAGCTGGGTATTATAAAGAGAGCCCCCATCGCGCTCATTTACGCCTAAAACCACAACTATCTGATGGTTTCTAGCGGCCTGACTGACCGCTTCTGTCACCGGGCCCGGCACTTCCACAGCTTCCTCGTAGAGCTTCATATGCTCTTTGCCCATGAGAACAGGCGGCAGCACAAACGAGAAATAGGGATAGTAAGGAACAAAGGTTTCTGGAAAAACAACCAGCTCTGCGCCTTCTCGCGCAGCGTCATCAATGGCTTTTAGTACCTTTTCCGTTGTGCCTGAGCGACTATGCAGTACCGGGGAAATCTGCACAGCGGCCGCTCTCACGGTGCGAGAGTAGTCCATAGTTACCCATAAGTGTTTGGTACAAACTGTTCTTCTTACGCAGCAATGTTGCTAAATTTCAGAAGATAAGCGTCTTGTCGTCTCTGCTCCCAGTAATGAGTCTACAGAGATTAGAATACCTTAAAATTTGTAGCAGAGCGAACATTCAAAGATCCCCATCATCGGGTCATTGAGGGGATCTTTGATGGCCCGCACAGGCGTCTCCTAAAATAGAAGCGGCGCTGCTGATCCTCGGGATGATTTTATCTGCAAGGTGCTGCCATATCGCATTGCTAACAGATCGTTGCATCCCCTAAATCAGCAGCGGCGGAGAAGCTGTTGTGCCCAGCGATATTTCTCCGCTAGGTTGTTGGCTACATCGTCCAAGTATCGAGAACAAACGCGCCCTCTTTACGATGCAAAAGAATAATATCTAGTACATCCAACGGGTTGATCGGTGTAATTCCAGGAATCAAAGAAGGCTCACCATGGCCGTAGAGCGCCTGGAGCGCAAATCGACAGGCATACACCTTACCGCCTTCTTCCATGACCTTAACCAGCTGATTGTTCATGGCTAGGTGACCAGGAAAAGCCTCATCGCCCAGCTTTGGAAAACCACGCTGCACCCCCAGAGTTACTCCAGGGCCGTACAGCAGCACCGATGTCTCAAACCCTTTACGAATCAGACGAGTGGCCTGAAGTAAATTAACTAGGCCAATGGAGCCTTCAAAGGCAACCGTGTGAAACGCTACCAGTGCTTTCTCACCGGGTTCTGCTTGGACATCAGGGAACACCTTCTCTTCGTAATCAACGAAAAAATCACCAGCCTTATGAGCAGGGGCGGTTACTTCAGGCATTTATGTCACTCCCAATCTGAATTTGTCAGCAGCTTAAAAGGTCTCAGCCCCTATCCCCGTATCTGTTGTTACAAAGCGACAAAGCCTGACGAATGAGACAGCCAAAACCATTTAAAGTTGATGAGCGAGAATTTACAAAACCGCGATCCTGTTAAAAAGTGTAGGTCCTGAATTTCCACAGGCTCGATCTAAGCCAGCCTATTTTGACTACTTTTTATCGGATAGACGATCCGAAAACTGACGAATAAAGCCAAACCGATTGAACATTTGTCCCAGCGAATTGCTAGATGTTTGCACCTGGCGAATGTCGTCTGCGACACCAAAAACCCCATCTGCTGTAAACAAGAAAAACTGTACCAGGTCTGGCTCTGGTAGGGCCCGATCGTCTATGGGAGAGGCATTGGGTAACAATGTTTGGGCAATTTGAACAATTTCCTGGGCGACTTGAGCCACCTTTGGGTCACCTCCCAAGCCAACATGGCCTCCACCTACGGTTGGTCGAAAGGATGCCTCACCAGACAGAAATGCTGTTAGCGACATGGCCCAGCGTTCAGAGGTAGAGTCCTCCATCATGCCCACATCCATCAGCACACCGTATACCTGGTGAGCATCACCCCCGGCTTGACCCGGTTGAATGTTAAAAATAGTCTCACGCCAGCTCTGGTAGTCGGGAGTTACTTTCATCCGAGGATGAAGCTGGTCGTTGTCTGGAGCCGGAGCAAAGGGCCCGACAAACTGTGCGATCGCGTAGTAGGCGGCATCAACGCTGTCCCCATCTTTCTGGTAGAGCAATGTTTTGGGTTCAGTATCCGTGGCCACTAGCTGGAGGGTGTAGAACCAGTGGACGCCCCGACTGCCGGTACTGACTTTTTTGTACTGCTGTTTGTAGTGCCTGATGCTGACGTTTTGCAGAGCAGACAGCGGCATTTGCCAGCGCTTGGCACCGAGCAGAGTGGTGCGGTGATATCTGACCTCGTTGGCGACTTTATCAAAGGTCAGCGTTTCTGTCTGGAGCGTGCCGTAGAGCATGTATAGCCCATAGGCCCCCACAGCGGCTAGAACGATAACCCCAGCGGGCACTAAGCTGCCGCTAGCTGCCATGGCACCAAACCCGACTAACGCGATGACCACCATTGCCAGCGGTAGAGACAGCGCTTGGCGACGGGCAGGGCTGTGGATGACAAGTTCGGACGCGGTCTGTTGGGTAATACGCATGGCAAAACAGAGGTTAGCTGAGGCTTAGCTTACCGCTACGTGGGCCCAGATTCGCCTGCTAGCGACGCGTATTCGAGAGCAGATGGACTTGAGCGAGCGATTTGTGTACGACCGCCGTGGCCGTGTACCCGTTCAACCATGGCAACACTCTCATACCAGAATGTAGAGCCGTGCCGATCGAGCCAATGAAGCACCACCAGGTTGTCAAATTCGAAGCCAACGGCCACCCGCCCCGTGCCGCTAATACCGCTCCAATCTTCGTTACGCTGTAGGTAAAACGTTCTAGACTGGCCCATTGCTAAGCTCGGCGGCATTTGCTTAATCGTTCGTCCAGACCGTTTGTCCTGCATGCCTTTGAATATTTCAAAGCTGGGGAATACGCCATGACTGTGGCATAGACCGTACCAGCTTAGGGCAAATTGACCGGATGGTAAGATAACGCCTTCTGCAATGTTTTTCTCATTCTGAAATACTTGAACATAGTCCAACTGTTGCATGGGTTTGTTTGGCTGTGAAGATGCCTGCATCCATGGTTCACCCGAAGATCGCCAGGAAAACGGTGACGCTGCGAAAGAGGTTTGGTCCGCTTCAACATGCCCAAAAAACGGCAGGATATATCAACTTATATGTGAATATCGTTTCCTCCTGAGACGCCCCAAAATAAAACGACGCAGCTGTGACTATCCACGGCTACGTCGTACTAAGTGAGGTTTAGGGATATCCCTTAAGGCTTAGATCTGAATTAGAAAAATGGCGTTGCTAATGGGCGGGAGATGCTAGATTTGCGATCGCTGATCTCAGGAACGGGCCGATCTGCAACCACCGCTAGTTGACAGTCATTTACAGTCAAAGCCATTCCAAAAATCGGCAATCTAGATCCTACAACTGCTTGGGCAATTCATTCCCTCAATCAGCAACGGCGGAAACGTTTAGTCTTAAGCGGCAACCTTCTCTTTAAATGCCTTACCTGCCGAGAATGCAGGCACGGTTGTTGCTGGAATTGTCATCGTCTCACCAGTCTTGGGATTGCGACCTTCCCGCTGTTTGCGATCGCGAGGTTCAAAGCTACCGAACCCCACTAGGGTCACCTTATCGCCATTAGAAACAGCCTCCATGATGGCTTCAATGGTTGCCGATACTACAGCATCCGCAACTTTCTTCGAAACACCGGCCTTTTCAGCTACCGTATCTAGCAGTTCACCTTTGTTCATAGCAAGAGAAATCAATACTTCCAGGTATTTTTAGCACAGGTCCAAGTAGGACGCAAGTACTAAATTCAGTAAAACGACCGTGATGCAGTGGTTTCCGCATCACGAGCACCGAACTTTTTAAACTGAGCCTACATTAGCTCAATTAAACCGGTGTTTTCTGTAAATCAGGTTTTTCTTCAGGTAATATCGCCCCTTCGACTGGGCATACCTGCAGACAAATACCGCAGTCAATGCACACGTCAAAGTCAATCCAGTACCAGTCTGTCCCTTTCTTATTTTTTTTAGGACCCTCATGAATACAGGCTACAGGGCAGGCATCGACACAGTCAGCTACGCCTTCACAAACGTCGGTAACAATAGAGTGGGCCACGGCTCTCCTTGGGATAATGTTGGTCAAAACGTACGTTTGCTAAGCGCAAGAATCCAGTCAACGTACATAAAAACAGTTACATTTGTTTATCTTAGTCGGCGATTGGGTGGGTTAGAGACCTAGCTCAGGCTTTCTATACGGATATCGCCTTGATCTGAAACCCAGGCAATATTGCCAATATTGCGCGCTCTAGCAAACTGCTGTAGCGCCGTCTCGGTTAGCGTGGGGTCAAGACTGAGCTCTACCCGGGTTAATGGCTCGCTCTGACGCAGCGTCTGAGCCTGGGCAATGGCGGCAGCAGCGGCGGCTGGCACCACCGGCACCACTAGCCAGTCGCTCTCATCAACAACGGTTGGCAGCTGGGGCTGTAAAAGCTGCTGCAGCGTCTCACCGTTGAGGACAAAGCCCACACCGGGATGGGACTTGCGCTCAGGGTGAAACAGACTGAGCAGGTTGTCATAGCGTCCTCCCTGCCCAACCACTTCACAGGTGTGGTCGCTGCGTACGACGGCCTTAAATGCTACACCTGTGTAGTATTCAAAGGTTTGCATCAGGCTCAGGTCCAGCACTAAGCGGGGCGGATTGTCGGTCAGGGTTTTTTCGAGCAGGTCTACCAGGGTTTTGAGGTCACCAACGGTCTGCTGCTGCTGATCTTTAAGCTCTAGCTGGCTGACTTTGGTTAGCACGGCGCGGGGCTCTCCTCGCAGGTCCATCAGCGTCAGGGCTAGGGTGCGCAGTTCGTTAGACAGGGGTAGCGTCTCTAGGGTCACGCGGTCTAACGCTGCGATCGCAAGTTTGACCGGCTCTTGAATATCCGTTGGAAATGAGGCCAAAAAGGCCCCTGTAAGACTCGCCTCGCTGAGTAATAAATGCCAGTCCGTTAGCCCCAGAGCCTGTAGACAGTCGGCCATCACCAAGAGAACCTCAGCGTCGGCTAAGGCTCCGCTAGCGCCTAAAAGCTCCACCCCAGCCTGATATCCTTCCTGCTGCCCGCCTTGACTCCCTGTGGCTGAGCGCCGAAAAACATTGGCATGGTAGTACAGCCGCTGAGGATACTGGCTAATGCGAGTCACAGCGGCTCGGGCAATCGAGGCCGTCAGTTCTGGACGCAATCCTAGACGCTCACCCGGACTATGTAGTTCAATTACCTCAGACTGCCGAATAGCTCCACCGGCCATCAGCGTATCCATACTTTCGACCGTAGAGGTGATGATACGTTGATAGCTCCAGCGCTGGAACACGGTCTCAATGCGATCTTCAATCCAACGCTTTTGCGCGACATCCACCGGGAAGAGATCACGTCCACCCGTGGGGGGTTGATAGGTCATTGCTGTACTGGCTGCAATTGCTATACCAGCTTAAAGCCTGATGGTGATGAGCGACTAGCGATCCAAACTACTTGCGTTTTTTCCCACCAAATAGCCCACCAAACAGCCCACTTGCCTTGCTAGATGCTTTGCTCGCAGCGCCACCCGAGGTTTTAGCCGTACGCTTGGCATGGAGTTCCAGCTTTTTCTGCACGGTGGCCGCAGTCTCATTGTTGGCGTCTAGTTCCAGCGCCCGTCTAGCATGAATACCGGCCAACTTTAGCTGATTACTGCGCATGTACATGCGCCCAAGCTCGGCGTGGCAAGTGGGGTTTTGAGGATGTGCCTTGACGGCCTCTCGCAGCTCTACAATGGCGCGAGAAAAGTTGCCCTTATACTCAAATTCTTTGGCCCGGTTGATAAAGCTGGCAATAAGTTCAGCGCGACGTTCGCTGTGGGATTTGACTCGGGTGGTCGCTGCTGGCTCATCCGCGCTGGTCGTGGTGCCATCATCTGCGGGCGACGCTGGCTGGGCTGCTACCCCAGGGGCTCCCCCCTGACGCATGACATAGACCGCGTTGAGTTCGCTAATTTCACCAATGGCCTCAGCAACGGTGTCCAATGACTCATACTGGTCAACCACCAGGGTTTTTAGAGCATTGCTGTATTCGTAGTCAACGTTGTTGCTGTTGGCAACCTTTTTAGACTGCTCGGTAGAGATGGACAGTAAACTGGGCTGCTGCTGAAGCTGCTGACCCTTTAGCCTGAGGCTGACCTTGTGCTCAACCGATGCCTTCTCTTGACTTAAGACTTCGTAGGCGGGGTTAACCAGTTTAGAGAGCAGTTCACTCGCCTGCTGCTTTTGGTCCTCGGTGGCGCTGCGCAAACTATCGGGATGCAGCTTTCGCGCAATTTTTAGATAGCGCTTTCTGACCTGTTTCGCATCGGCATCTAAGGGCACCCCCAAAATGGCATGGTGGTCCACTAAGTCTAGTTTGAATAGCCCGCGGTTAACCTGCATCTTTGCGATCGCTGTTTTTGACACCTTATCTTAGTTTATCCGTATTAGCATCTGATACCTGTAATTATGCTGACGTCAAAGTGGGTCAGATTGTGTCTAAGCGATCAAAGAAAGGCCAAACTATTGGCTAAGACAGGCACCTGGGATCTAGCCTATCGGCTAAGGCTTAAACTGCGGTAATGGCTCCACCTGGGCTAATTCCCTAGCAATGGCCTGATGTAAAACTCCGTTACTGGCGATTAAGCGACCAGAGTTGATATCAAACGGACTCTCGTCATAAGCACTGACGCGACCCCCAGCTTCTTCGACTAAAACGACACCGGCGGCTAGATCCCAGGGAGACAGCCCCCGCTCCCAGTAGCCATCCAGACAGCCAGAGGCTACATGGGCTAAATCAATCGATGCCGACCCACCCCGACGCACGCCCTGGCTCAGGTGAGTCAGGTGGCAAAATTCGGCATAGTTGTTGTCAATCGTTTCTCGACGATCGTAGGCAAACCCGGTTACCAAGAGACTATCCCTCAGCTGGGACGCCGTTGATACCTGAATTGGCTGACGATTATGGGTGGCTCCCAACCCTTTGGCAGCCCGGTAGAGATCGTCCAAAATTGGGTTATACACCACTCCAACGGTGGGGATACCGTCCACCAGGAGCCCAATGGATACGGCACATAGGGGATACTGATGCGCGTAGTTTGTCGTGCCATCCAACGGATCGATCGCCCACAGCAGCGGGCTGTCTAGCTGCCCCAGCTGCCCGGACTCCTCAGCTAAAATGCCATGGCTGGGAAAGTGACGCTTGATCACCGCTAGCACTTCGACTTCAGAGGCGCGGTCAGCTTCCGTTACCAGGTCTCCAGAACGTCCTTTTTCTTGGATAGAGGATAGATTGCCCCAATATTTTTGCAAGACAGCGCCCCCCGCTAGAGCCGCTTCGGTAGCAACGTCAAGAAAGCGCTGGAGGTCTTCAGAGGTGGGTATTGGGCTCATGATCAGTCCTCGTCTAGCGGTAGACCAAACCTGACTTTTCCTTTGCCAAAATACCGCCCACACTGCTGTTCGTAGACTTCGTCTTCATCCTGGGTTTCCACCTCTAGGTCGCTGCGGGCATAGCTCACACAGAGCAGCGCGTAGCCTTGTTCGCGCAGAGCCGGTGAGAGTCCCATCGCCTCTGGCTGCTCAACCTCACCCGATAAAATACGCACTGCGCAGGTGGTACAGGCCCCGTTGCGACAGGCAAAGGGCAGATCCGCGCCCTGGTTTTCGGCAGCCTGCAGGACGTAGCGATCGTCAGGTACCTGGACTGTGTAATGACGATTCTTTTGACGGTGATGAATATGAATCGTATGAGTTTGGGGCATAAAACCAAATAAAACAGGCCGAGTGCAATGGTCGCATGAAATACGTCCCACTTTCTGCTAGGATACTTGAGCTGTGAAGATTTAGCTTCATAGCACTCATAACTCTGGAGAGGTGGCCGAGCGGTCGAAGGCGCAGCACTGGAAATGCTGTAATGGGGTGACTCATTCGAGGGTTCGAATCCCTCCCTCTCCGTTTTTTTAGATTTAGCAATAGGTATCTGGCCGCTTGAGCGCTCAGAGTGACTGCGCTATCGGTTGAGACGCTCTAATGCCAGGGTCATTCCCCCTAGGGTGATGAGCACAATGCCAGGCCACTGAATTAGCTGTACAGCGGGCTGGTTAGTGAGCAGCCCGATAGACAATAGGGCGGTTATCAGAGGAGTAGCTGCTGCCACGAGTGCCGTGCGCAAACCACCCACCAGCCGTAGACCGGTGTAGTGGAAAAAATAGCTGACGCTGGCCAGTAGTCCTAAGGTCAGCCCCCCCAACACAAACTGACCGGTCAGATTTTGAGTGACCGCTAGCGGACGGACCAGCAGCACGACGCTGCTGAGGACGGCCATCATACAGTGCTGCATCAGTCCAGCTGAGACCGGATGGCTCTGACGGTTGAGGCTGTTTGTGACCACATAGAGGGCAAAAGCTACGGCCGACAGCAGTGCCGCTCCCGTACTTACCACCGATAGAGGTCGTAAAATCAGGACTATCCCCATGACGGCCGCTAACATCACGACTCCCCTAAGCAGGTTAGGCCGATCGCCATTGAGCCACCACAGCAGCGGCACAGCTAGCAGGGGATAGGCAAATAAAAGAGGAGCAGCGGTGGCCGGACCCAGGGTACCCGCTGACTGAAATAAGAGCACCTGCGCAAAGAAATAGAAAACGGCCCCGCCAATGAGAGCAAACAGCCGGGGAAAAGCGCGCAGGGATTGGCCAACGTCTTGCCACACAGATCGGTGTAGCTGGGGAGCTAATATGGCCAAAACGGGCACCAATACAACCAGCTGCAGCCACAGCAGCGCATTGGCACTAAAAAAATTAAACGTGTTTAGACCGGTAAGCGACAGCCCGAAAAGACTTCCGCCAAAGCTAAGACCGCCCACCAGCACGGTCATGGCGCTAAAGCCAAAGGTTGCGATCGCGCCTAGCACCATCCCTTTTTTTAAGGTGCTGCTGCGAGCGGGAGCAGAGCTTACCAGCGCGGGCTTAACGGTTGGCTTGCTATAGGGAGGCACCACTCGCCGAGTGGCCCCGGCCACCCGATCAGGACGGGGACGTTCCACATAGGTACGGCTGCCAACAACGGTACTTCCATCCGCCAAGGGACTATTGTCGAGCGCCGTTGGCAAAGGAGTTCCTGTCCGGGTCGGGGTCAGCTGATCGCCTAGCTGATTACTCAGCCGCTCCACCAGATTGGCCAGAATCACTTCCCCTTGCTGCTCCATCGTTTGCATTCGAGTCAGCTGCTGGGCAATGGCGCTTTGATAGCTGCTGAGGTCGTGCTGCAGGGCCCTGACACTGCGATTTAGGGTGTCATCTAAAGAGTAGAGCCAGTCTTGCGTCGGGGTGGGCAGATCCACCGAGTTAGTGACATAGGTGTGGAGGTCTTCACGTAAATTTTGGGCCAGCACCTGAGCCAGCCGCTTCGCCCAGGCATTCTGCTGGGCCAGCTGACGTTTAGAGAGGGTGGTTTCCGACTCACGTTTTAGAGACTGGTAGTCAATGTAAAGCTGGTCATATTCTCCACGCAGCGTCTCTAGATCGTCCATCAGCCGCTGTTTTTCGGTCTGCAGATACTCAATATCCTGAGCCAGCTGATCGGCAAAGTGCCGCTGCAGTGCCTGAAAATCATCATCTAGTGACTGTAGTAGTGGGTCATTTGCGCCCTGGCTCCCAGACTCACCCATGTTGCTCCCTCTTAACCTATGCTTCGCCTGTGACATTGCCGGTTGCGACGCAGTCGATCACATCGCTCTACACCCTCTTCTCTGTGGGCCCATCCAGAATAACGGAACCATAGCGCTATTAGGAACGCTTTCCAACCCACAAACCATCACATTACTTGAATTATTTGAACCAGAGAGTTCTAGACTGCAGCCATACTTAGAGAAACTTAATCCTGAAACAAAACGATGAAGCTTCAACAGCATATCTTTAAGCATTAGCTGGGTACTCTCTAGGCGTGTTCAAGACCACACGCTCAGCCAAACATTCCCAGGCTATTGCCGATTAACCATTGGCAGTCCTCAAATTTTTATCAAAAAGGCAAGCCTCTGTGATGCAAAACACTCAATGCCAGCTTTGGCACTGTAGGATTGATAGAATTAATTTGATGGATATGTCCGCAGACATTCAGTTCGAAGATGTAGAAACTACTCTGAGGCAGCTAAAGTTAGGATGAAAAAAATCCTTATTGTTGATGATGACATCACTCTGCGGGCTGCACTGACCCGCTATCTGCGTGAGCGAGGATTCCAAGTGAGCCATGCATCCTCGGGGACCGAGGGACTGGCTCTGTTTGAGCAGGACCAGCCCGATCTGGTGGTCTCCGATGTGATGATGCCTGAGATGGACGGCTATGAGTTTTGTACCCGACTCAGAGAAATTCGCTCGGGGCAGCTGGTTCCATTTATCTTTCTATCGGGACGCGGCGAGCTAGACGACCGTATTCAGGGCCATTCAAAAGGGGCTGATGACTATATCGTCAAACCATTTCATCCCAAAGAGCTGATTGCCAAGATCGATGCTCAGCTAGAACGCTCCAGGCGAATGCATGCAGAAATCATTCGTCTCGTGCAGCAAATGCCAGCTCCAGAATCGGCCCAGCCGCCACCGCCAGAGCCCCTACCCCTGACACCGGCGGAGGAAAAAGTGTTTTGGGAAGTCATTCAGGGCTTTACCAATAAGCAAATCGGCGAACATTTGTTTATTAGTCCGAGAACGGTACAGACCCATTTGAGCAATATTCTGAGCAAACTATCATTAGAAAATCGCTCTCAGCTGATTCGTTACGCGTTTGAAAATGGCTATCGTCCGGTCAGTTCTGGCGAGTCAAAATAAGCAGCGGGTGTTACCTTGTGTTGCTCAGACATTGTGAGGTAGCCTGAGGGCTGGCTGATCACTAAAACAATGTTTTAACAACGCCAGACGCTGGTTTTGTAAACGACCCATATGAGCAACGTATCCGCTGATTCTTCAACAGCCATTCCATCAGACGCCAACATCCCGTCCAAGCTTGTCGAACAGCTTAACTCCAACAACCTTAAGCGCCAGCTGAGTGCCGTTACAGAACTGGTCAATGCGGGCGAGCCGGGTATTTCTGTTTTGATTACATTCCTTGAGGATGCTGCCAACTGTGGAGCAACCGCTGGCAAGGCATATCAGCTGCTCGGCACTAGCGACTCTGTTGCTGCCCAGACATTTCTAGCTGAGACCTATCCCAACGGCATTGTGCCTCTCATATCGGACCAAGGAGTAAACTATCAGCCCTTACAAACATTGCTGATTGCTCAAGACTTTGAAGCGGCAGACCGCCTTACTCTACAAAAGCTCTGTGAGCTAGCCGGGCCAGCAGCGGTGCAGCGTAAATGGGTGTACTTTACAGAAGTGGACAGTTTTCCTGTTGCTGATCTGCGCACCATTGACCAGCTTTGGCGAGTTTACTCAGAAGATCGGTTTGGGTTTTCAAGACAGCGTGAGCTATGGCTGGGCCTAAACCAAAACTGGAACCGCCTGTGGGAAAAACTAGCGTGGAAATCCGGTAATATTTGGACCCGCTATCCCGGTGAATTTGTCTGGGATCTCTCAGCTCCTGTAGGCCATTTGCCCCTATCTAATCAGCTGCGTGGGGTACGTATGATGGAGTTTCTGCTCTGTCATCCCGCTTGGGAGCAATAAAAAACGAGGGTCGCCGCTGGCTTCTGTGAAATTCACCGACGGCCTGGTATAGGTCTTCGGGGGTGTCTACCAAAAATGTGGGTTCCTGGGCTTCTAGGGCGGTGCGATCGCTAAACCCCCAACTAACGGCTGCCACCGCCAGACCCTGACAGCGAGCCGCTTCGATGTCCCGAGTTTCATCGCCTACATACAGAATTTCATCCGGGATTAACCGATGACGGCGCATAATCCGTCTCAGGCTCCGAGCTTTTCCGAGCAGTCCAATATTGCCGTAGACTTCACTAAATACTGGGTCTAGGCCATGACGCACTAAAAACGGATTAATCGTTGAAGGGGCATTAGAGCTAGCAATCATAATCGTGTAGCCATCGTCCGCCAGCGTCTTTAGAACATCCCCTAGACGCTCGAACGTTTGAATGTTCTCTAGCTCGTGACGCAGCTCCCGACGTACCCGCCGCATGAGAAACGGGACTTGAAACAAAGGAACATGGGACTGGGTTAGCAGCTCTCCGGTACTTAGGGTACGCAGATATTTCAACCGTTTCGGCGTAGTCTGAGGATAGCCATAGTGAGCAGCTAAACGGTTGGTAATGGTGACGATCGTATCCAACGTGTCAGCGATCGTACCGTCGAAGTCAAAAATGAGAACGGTCACGTGGGTGGGTTGTAAAAAACAGTCAGCAGCAGAAACAACGCGGGGGTTATCTATCCATACCCAAACCTAGAACATGTCTAAAGAAAACCAGACAGCCAAAAGCTGGCTTTGGGTGCAGAGCTGTCGCTGCATGCTCTCAGGGGTCACCACTATGGGTGGTGTCTGGGCAAATTGCTGTACCTGTTCTAAAGGGACGTCAACGACCGGGTATGTAAATGCTCTACCTTTATTCACTTTAGCCTTATAGACTGTCCATTGTGTCAGCAAAATGTCTGGTTAGTAGATGGGTTGCGCCCTAAATAGTGTTGTAAAAAACTGCAGTACCCAAAAACTAACGCCAGCGACCCGAGCGCAAGATGCTGATAATGAGCCACAGACCCAGCAGTGTCGCGGCTGTAAATAGGCTTGTGCTCAGCCACTGCAGCTGGATATTGGTCTGATTGCTAGAAATAATGGCCGCGCCGATAATCAACGCGGCAACTACTGTACTAAAGGACCGGCGATTGGCCGCTTGCTCAATACTTTGCTGCAGGTTGTCTAGCTCTTTAATGTTGATATTCCAGGTCAGGGTTTCCTCACTCAGGCGGTCTAATAGAAACCCAAACTGACGGGGGGCAGACAGCGACAGGTTGCGAAACTCCAGACCGGTACGCAGCAATGTCTGCAGCGGATCGTCACCAATCAATTGCTGACGAAACAGATCTCCCATCAGCGGTCGAATTTCAGCAATCAGATTGACCTGTGGATTAAACTGACGCGCTACCCCTTCTAGGTTGGCCAAAGATTTGGTAAATAGACCAATATTGGCGGGCCAGCGCAAATTGTTGCGGGTACCGGCTTCTAAAATTTCAGCAAAGGCGGCAGCCGTATTAAAGTTTTGTAGCGATAGACCGTAATAGCGAGCCAATAGACGGCTGTAGTCAAACTCTAGCTTAGCCAGGTCCACATCCTGGAGGGGCTCTGCCAGCTGCAAGGTGAGCTGAGCGCAGCGTTGGGCATCGCCGCTGATGAAAGCTAGAGACATCTCTGTTAGCGTGGCGCGCGTCTGAGGGTACAGGCGTCCCCTCATGCCGCAGTCTAATAGGGCAAGACGCCCATCGCTTAGGTAAAAGATATTGCCCGGATGGGGGTCGGCGTGGAAAAACCCGTCCACAAAATACTGTTGAAAAAAAGCTCGAAACAATAGCTGGCTGAGACCGTTGCGATCGACGGACTGTCTGTCTGAGGCCGCTAAAATTGGCTGACCGTCTAACCACTCCATGACCAGGACTTTGGGCTGGGTCAGGGGCCAAATAATTTCAGGAACTGTGAGCTGGCCAGGAGTTAGCCAGCGACTCTCAGCGAGGTTTTGACGCAGCTGGTCGGTGTAGGTGGCTTCCGTTGTAAAGTCCAGCTCGGCTTTGAGGGCGCTGCTAAATTCGTCAGCCAGGGCAACAACGTTATAGCGCTGACCAAACTGAGTGCTAGACACCAGTTTGGCAATGTCTCGAATTAGAGCCATATCCCGGCGCACCCGGATCTCGATACCCGGTCGCTGAATTTTAAGGGCTACGGACTGGCCATTTTTTAAGGTGGCCCGATGGACCTGACCGATGGAGCCCGATGCGATCGCACTATAGTCCACCTGAGCAAACGCTTCATCTGGGTCTAGATGCTGTCTTAAAAACGCCTGGATCGTCATCGCATCTACTGGAGGAACCGTTGACTGCAGAGCGCTCAGCGCCTCAATGTAGGCCGGTGGTAAGAGGTCTGGTCGCGTACTCAGCAGCTGGCCAAACTTGATATATACCGGACCTAAATCCGTCAAAATATTCCGTAAGACAGCAGGCGGTGGAATATCGGGTTCTTCTGGAGCCTTGCCCACGAGCAAACGCCGCATGTAGTCCCAACCGTGGCGTAAAAATACCTCTACAATTTCACCCTGCCGAGAAATGAGATTTGGCGTTAGCATGCAGCTCTTGGGTAAAGTAGTGTCGGTCTGATGCTAACAAGTTTTTACCCTCTCCCATGTGGCTACGCAATCTCATTCTTATTTGCACTACGGCTTACCACATCTGGTGCTGTCGTCAAGAAGCTCAGACGCCGCCACCGGGGGAGATCTACGATATTGGAGACTGTAAACTACATCTTTACCGTCAGGGGCGAGCCCACCCGAATCAACCAACGGTGGTTTTAGACCATAGCCTGGGTGGCCTAGAAGGCTATTTGCTAATTGACGAGATTGCTCAGTTTGCGGACGTTTGCATCTACGACCGAGCTGGCTACGGCTGGAGTTCGAATAGCCCTAACCCGCGTAACAGCGGTGAGATGATGCAAGAATTTGAAGCCCTGATGCAGCAGGCCAAGGTGCCGCCTCCCTACGTTTTAGTTGGAGATTCTTTAGGCAGCTACACCATGCGTCTTTATGCCCATACGTATCCGGAGAACGTGGCCGGACTGATCTTGACGGATGGACTGCACGAGGACGGCATGGGCCGACTGCCGGTCAGTTTACAGCTGATCAAAGCTGTCTTTACGGCAGGCTTTTTTATATCTGTGGTGGGTTCTGCCCTAGGATTTATTCGGATTTTTCAGCAGCTAGGGCTATTTCAGGTGCTGAGCCCCAAGCTTAGACACTACAGTCAGGCTCAGCTAGCGCCGATACTACGCTCTTTTGTTCGGCCCAAACACTGGTTTACCATGGCTCGCGAGATGATGAGCATCCATACCAGCAGTGAGCAGCTGAGTAAGGCTGACAGTTTGGGAAATTTACCCATCATCAACATTAGAGCCCAACACTTTTTTACCCCGGCCCCTTTGCTATCGCCGCTGCCGCTAGATACGGCAGATACCCTATGGTCTGCGATGCATCGTCGGCTGATGGGACTCTCGGCCCAAAGTCTGAGTTTGCCAGCTCAAGACAGCAGCCATTTTGTCTGGGTCGATCGACCCGATGCCATGCTAGAAGCGATTGATCGAATGCTGCATAAACTGTACAGGGATCGTCATGGTTAGGCTGAGTTTTCCGGGTACCGACTACAATGGGACGTAGTTGGTAAGATTTTTGACAGCCACCCAATCCTGCGATGAGTACCCAGCCCGATCGAGTCTTAATTTTTGACACCACCTTGCGCGATGGCGAGCAGTCTCCTGGCGCAACCATGAATGTCGAAGAAAAACTAGCCGTGGCTCGTCAGCTGGCCCGTCTAGGCGTGGATATCATCGAGGCCGGGTTTCCCTACGCCAGCCCAGGTGACTTTGAGGCGGTTAAGCGAATTGCTAAGGAAGTCGGTGTGGCGGACGGCCCTACTATTTGTGGACTAGCCCGAGCTACCAAACAGGATATTGAAGCGGCGGCTCGAGCCATTGCACCGGCTGCCAGCGGTCGGATTCATACGTTTATCGCCACATCCGATATCCACATGAAGTACAAGCTCAAGAAGTCGCGGGAGCAGGTGCTGGCAATTGCCGATGAGATGGTGCGTTTTGCCAAGGGCTTTACGAACGATGTAGAGTTTTCGCCAGAGGATGCGGGCCGTTCGGAGCCTGAGTTTTTATACCAGGTGCTGGAAGTTGCGATCGCAGCCGGGGCCACCACCATCAACATTCCTGACACCGTCGGCTATCTCACTCCCAGCGAGTTTGGCGGGCTGATTAAGGGCATTGCCGACAACGTATCCAATGTGGACCAGGCCGTAATTTCAGTCCATGGTCACAACGATTTAGGCTTAGCCGTTGCCAACTTTCTCGAAGCGGTCAAGAACGGCGCTCGCCAGCTAGAGTGCACCATCAACGGTATTGGTGAGCGGGCTGGAAACGCGGCCCTCGAAGAGCTAGTCATGGCCATGCACGTACGCCGTCAGTACTTTAATCCCTTCTTTGGGCGTCCGGCGGACTCTGAAACGCCGCTGACCAACATCAACACGACAGAAATCTACAAAACCTCACGGCTGATCTCCAGCGTCACCGGCATGCTGGTGCAGCCCAATAAGGCTATCGTCGGGGCCAATGCCTTTGCCCATGAGTCCGGTATTCACCAGGATGGCGTTCTAAAAAATCGGCTGACCTATGAGATTATGGACGCCCAGACCATTGGTCTCAATGACAATCTGATCGTTTTAGGTAAGCTATCAGGCCGCAATGCGTTTCGCAGTCGTCTGCAGGAACTGGGCTATGAGCTATCGGACCAGGACTTGAATAAGGCATTTTTGCGGTTTAAAGACCTGGCCGATAAGAAAAAGGAAATTAGCGATCGCGACCTAGAAGCCATCGTTAACGACGAAACCCAGCAGGTGGCCGAGCACTTCCGTCTAGAGCTGGTACAGGTCTCCTGCGGCAGCAGCGCCAGCCCTACCGCCACCATCACCATCCGCACCCCCAACGGCGAAGAGCTAATGGATGCCGCCATCGGTACAGGACCTGTCGATGCGGTTTATAAGGCCATCAATCGCGTGGTTGATATTCCCAACGACCTAATCGAATACTCGGTTCAGTCAGTCACCGCTGGCATTGACGCCATCGGCGAAGTCACCATTCGTCTGCGCCACGACCAGCGGATTTATTCCGGGCACGCGGCCAATACAGACATCGTTGTTGCCTCAGCAAACGCCTACATGCAGGCTCTCAATCGGCTGTATGGCTCCACTCAGGTTGAAGGGGCTTCTATACACCCACAGCGGATGGCAGTACCCGCTGGCACTGGCGTTTAGGGCACAATAATGGGGCGGCATTAGACGCAGTCGCAAACAAAAAATGCAACCTTTACTTCAACGTTGACATTAGTCAGATTGGTATTGCTGAACGTATACCGCTAGCAGAGGCTCTCTGGGATAGTATTCTGTTGAGCCCTGGATCATTACCTGTAACAGACAATCGCAAACAAGAGCCAGATTCTCGATTAGAAGCTTATGACCAACTCCCAGCAGCCGGAGCCAACTTGGCAGGCTGTTGAAGAGGTGTTTTCTACTTGGTTGAAAATAGCAAAATAATTGTAATTGCCTGCTTTCTATGTCAAACGGGATCCGAAACCCTAGAAAAAACGAGGAGAGTACTATCAATACCTGAAAAGTTTAGATACCCCTAGCTGCTAGCAAACAATCAAGGTAGAATCTGGTTTGCTTTACTCCAATTTTTTGAGAAGGATTTTATCCTCACTGTTGGAGGCTCAAAACTAGGCAGGTAGGAAGTTACATGACCCATTCAGCTAGAATTGTATACACGCTAACAGACGAAGCACCCGCTCTAGCAACCTACTCTTTTCTACCTATTATTCAAGCTTTTACGAATGCTGCTGATATCACAGTAGAAACTAAAGATATTTCTTTGGCAGGACGAATTCTTGCTAATTTTTCAGATTTTCTGACACCCGAGCATCGGGTGCCGGATGCCCTGAGTCAGTTAGGCGAACTGGCTAAAACATCTGAAGCCAATATTATTAAGCTCCCTAATATTAGTGCGTCTGTACCCCAGCTGCTGGCAGCTATTAAAGAACTCCAGGAGAAAGGCTACGGGGTACCTGACTATCCAGCCAATCCTAAAGACGAGGCTGAGACCGCTATTAAAGCCCGCTATGCCAAGGTACTTGGAAGTGCGGTCAATCCTGTTTTGCGAGAAGGTAACTCTGACCGACGGGTGGCCGCAGCCGTAAAACAATACGCCCAGAAGAATCCTCACAGAGTAGGAGAGTGGGCAGCCGATTCTAAGTCCCATGTTGCTCATATGGACAGCGGAGACTTCTACGATAGTGAGAAATCTGTTGTCATTCAAAATGCTGGCAGCGTCAAGATTGAACTAGTGACAGCAGATGGCTCAATCAAGGTCTTAAAAGAAAAAACAGCGGTGCTAGTAGGAGAAGTACTTGATGCCGCTGTTATGAATGTCAAAGCACTACGCGCTTTTTATAACAAAGAGATTGCCGCAGCTAAAGAAGAAGACATTTTGCTTTCTCTTCATGTAAAAGCAACCATGATGAAAGTGTCGGACCCCATTTTGTTTGGACATGCCGTCACGGCTTACTTTAAGGATGTTTTTGATAAGTATGCCGACACATTTGCAGAGCTAGGGGTTAACCCCAACAACGGTCTGGGTGATGTTTATGCCAAAATCCAGTTACTGCCGGATACCCAGCGAGAAGCTATCGAAGCTGATTTGCAGGCCACCTATGCTAAGCAGCCAAAGCTGGCCATGGTTAACTCTGATAAAGGTATCACCAATCTCCATGTGCCTAGCGATGTCATTATTGACGCCTCCATGGCAGCCTCCATCCGCACCTCGGGCAAAATGTGGGGACCAGATGGGAACCCCTATGACACCAAGGCCATGATTCCCGATCGATGCTACGCCACTATGTATCAGGAGATTATCAAATTCTGTCAGGAGCATGGGGCGTTTGATGTGACCACCATGGGCAATGTCTCCAATGTAGGGCTGATGGCTCAAAAGGCTGAAGAGTATGGCTCCCACGACAAAACATTTGAGATTCCGGTCAGCGGTACCGTACGCGTTGTTGATCAGGCCGGACAAACTTTGATGGAGCACAGCGTCGAACAAGGCGATATCTGGCGTATGTGTCAAACCAAAGATCTGCCGATTCAAGACTGGGTAAAACTAGCCGTCAACCGGGCTCGGACTACAGGCTATTCCACCGTTTTTTGGCTCGATGAGAACCGGGCCCACGACGCTAATCTGATTGCAAAGGTCAAACAGTATTTGCCTAATCATGACACCAATGGACTAGATATCAAAATCTTGTCCCCTGCAGATGCAATGCGGTTTACCTGCGAACAGATCAAAGTAGGTAAAAATGTTATCTCCGTGACAGGCAATGTACTCAGGGATTATCTCACCGACCTGTTCCCGATTCTTGAATTAGGCACCAGTGCCAAAATGCTGTCTATTGTGCCGCTACTGGCAGGCGGTGGGCTGTTTGAGACCGGGGCTGGTGGGTCTGCACCGAAGCATGTCCAACAGTTCGTCAATGAGGGACATCTGCGTTGGGACTCGCTAGGTGAGTTTTTAGCGCTCGCGGTTACCCTAGAAGATATGGGTCGCAAAACCAATAACGAGAACGCTCTAATTTTGGCAGAAGCGCTCAATCAGGCTAATGGTCAGTATCTAGAAAACAAGAAATCACCGTCTCGTAAAGTGAATGAGTTGGACAATCGCGGCAGCCATTTTTATCTGGCAATGTACTGGGCACAGGCGCTAGCCAAGCAGACCAAAAGTACAGAACTGAAAGCCAAGTTTACCAAACTGGATGAGTATTTGAATGAGCATGAAGCCAAGATTGTCGATGAGTTAAACGCAGCTCAGGGGCAACCAGTAGATATTGGCGGGTATTACTTTGTAGATGAAGAAAAAACGAGTCAGACAATGCGGCCTAGTAGAACGCTGAATACAGCGCTAGTATCGATTTAGGGTCTACCGTGATGGTAGACGGCATTAACTAGATTTTCGGGGGTACCGATGTCGAGATATTGACCGGTTTCAAAGGGGATAGCTTCTACGCGTAGGTTGTTTGCGATCGCACCCACCACCACATCGCCAATCGGTGTCTCCGTATAGTCAGGCATCTCTTTAATTAATACAGGAGAGCGATCTTCAATTAAAGCGGTTTGTCTGGCTTCAACAAACTGATGCAAAAACTCTGTAAAACTGGGTCGCCACACCGCAATAGCCCACATATATTTTAGGTGGGTTAGCTGAGACTTTTCATAGATACCCGTCACTACTCCTTGATCATCAAAATCGACCACCCCTACCTTTTCGGGCTGGTCCGTGGGAAACAGCCCCAACACGACATCGGCCTGGCTAGACTGCAGTCGCTCTACCAGTCGGGTATAGGCGTCTCCAGGACTAAACAAAATATCTGGAAACCCCATGGCAACAATGGCATCTTTGACAAACGGATAAGCCTGGTTGAGGCTAAACGGCACGCCAAAGGGAACATGGACCGTCAGATAGGCCAGCCGCATATTTAGCTGCGAGCCATCCCCTAGGTAGGTAGGAATATCCCATTTCCCCGGTCGCAAAATCATAAAGGTCTCTTGCACTCCGGCTCGGCCCATGGCGTCTAACAAATATTGGCAGGCAACTTTTGGACGTAGGCCCTTGCCAGGTAGGTCTTGAAAGCCGATGGGAAATAGCTCTTTACTCATGGGCAAAGGGCTAATGCGGCTACCCTGACCGGCTGCAGGGAGCAGACCAATAATGCGTGGAGACGGTGCAGTCATGATTTTGTCAGTCGTTGGCTATGGACACAGCGTAATTTTGAGACGTGTGTCTGGGTCTCAAAGTTCTGGGGAGCGGAAATTACTTGAATGTGATCGAATCGAATCGTTGACTGTGACAGATTTATGGTGTTGCTCAGCGTTTGTTTAGTCGCTGTATCTAGACCGTTGCAATAGAGCAAACTTACGTGGGGGTCGAGCGTAGGTGCCTGAGCGTTGGGAATAGCCGCCACTAGACGGCTGACCAGCTGGGCTAGTGTAGAGGACGGTCTCAGCTGGATATACAGCGTTTTGGAGAAGCGAGATTCGTAGCCTAGCTTTGAGATCGCAAGCTCCACCGGCCTTGCTGACAGATGAGCACAGACCTTCTGTAGGTCTACCGTGGCAGGTACGGCTCCGCTATAAAGGGTTACATGGGGACAAAAGGAAACGGTACCAAACTGCTTGGCTAGGGTGTTTACAATACCCTGCAAGTAGTCCAGGTCAGGACTTTGAGGAACTAGCCAAAAGGAATAGTAGGAAGCTGACATGGGGGGTGCGATCGCAGATATCCCCACAATAGAAAACTTTGTGCACTATCCCCAGCAAATATTCAGCAAGCTTCGGGAATCGCCATTTTATGTACCGTATTTATCCTACGAGTTCCTGAATGCTGCCAGTCACCTATGAGATTTAACGCATATTACTTTTATTGGACCGTACTTTTATTTGTTACTGAAGTTTATATTGCCGTCTTTGTAAAAGACGACTTTGTACGTCCCTACATGGGTGACTTTTTGGTAGTCATCTTAATTTATACCTTTGTACGCACGTTCTTTAAATATTCCATGATCAGCACCGCCATTGGTGTGCTGTTGTTTTCCTTTCTAGTCGAGATTCTACAGTACTTCAAGATTGTAGAACTCTTAGGGCTTGGGTCTTCTCAGCTGGCTAGAACTGTAATTGGTACAACGTTTGTCTGGGAAGATTTTATTGCTTATACCCTAGGTATTCTCATGACATTAGGCTGTGAGTACTTTATCGGACCTCGTATAAAAAAGTGGCAACGTCCCAGTAATTAAATATCTATGCTTAAAAGAGAAATATATGGTCAATTTCTGCTTAAGCTATTTCTTAACGTCTTTAGAGATCCTTTATGGGCAAATCTGGTACATCAGGATAGCGATCAATATACTCTTTTGACTCTTTTAGACTCCAGTTTGTGGCGGTTCTAACAAGCTTGATGGCCGTTACTTTCTGATTTTGTTGGAGCAATAGCTTTATGCGATCGTTAATATCATAACGGTTAATATCAAAGGGTTCCATCGCCGGTTGGCTGCTATTGGAGCTATCAGGCAGAGGAGCCACATCAGGAAACATCTCCACATACTCCTTTGACTGCTTCAGCCCCCAGCCTGTTTTAGAGCGGACTAGCTTAATTGCTTCAATCTTTTTATTTTGTTGCAACAGCCTCTGGAGTAGGTGATTCGCATCTGAAGTTTCAGGCGGTTCCACCTTGGGGCTCTCTGAATATACAGAAGGATCTTCGTAGGAGACTTTAGAAACCGATGGGGTTTTAGAGGCTGGTGGATCGGGTAGTTCCTGAGGCTTTGGTAGCTGGGCAGGTGGCCGATCAGAACTTGGGGCGTTGGCAGCCCGAGTGCCTTGTTTGGGCTGTAGGGCTAGCCAAATTAATACTAGGACGAATAGTGCGATCGCAACATATACCACCAGCGTATACCCTCATAATCAAATCTATCTGGTTTTCAATCCAATTGATATTCCATCGTAAACATCAGCGGTGTTGCCTGGCATCTGCGTATAAGCTGTATGACACAATTCTTACAGTGCTCTAAATTTCAGCAAGTCTAAACGAGGGCATTTTAGGTTGTCCTGGGCACAGTCCTCACCTAGAACAGCTTAATTCCCGAAAATCTAACATATCTACTACAGAAAACCTTTAAGCCACCCAATTATTAAAGAGATAAAGCTTTCTTCAGGCCCAAGCTAAATTGTCTTAAGGAACGCTGTATCGATGGAAGCAGAGGCTGTCATCGGTCTCAGGCTAGCCAATTTTTCCGGGCACCTATCCAACTCGTAAACAAATAAGCGCCTGTTCTTTTGCTCTCACTCTTCTACTGCCTGAAAGCTCGGTGGCCGGAGAAAGTTAGCTGACTGTACAGGCGCACGACTGTGCGTCCTATATTCTCCTATATTCTTTAATTAAAATGATTGTATATACAGAGACTCTTCAACTACCCCTCGCTACAGATCAGATATTCAGCCATTTACAGAATATTACTGTCCGCCCCTACAGACTTCATCGCTGTGACTATCTCTGTACTTATGAGCTACAAAGTTTACCGAATTTTCAACTTATGGAAGGTGCTGTTGTCCCACCACACAGCGACGGCATAGCTGGCTATCGACCTTTTTTGATCCTGCATAATCCCAGCAACAACTATACTATTCGTGGTGTCCGCCAAGTCTGTGCTCCTCAGGTACAGAGCACCCTGGCCATACTAGATATCGATACGCCCCATGAAGTGCACAGCAAAGATCCCAATGGCAGGCTAGGTTCATGGGCCGGTTTAGTGTGGGGACTCAGCGGTCAGCCGTTACTCAAAAACCAATGGAGTCTACAAGATACAACAGAGGCTGCAAAGCGAGAGTTCCTAAATTTCTGTCATGCTATTCAAGAGACTATACATACGACAGCACCAGTCGTGCACTGAAGCTAACAGCCAGAATCAAGTCGCTTAGCAACGTCTTTGAGAAAATCTATGTGAATATCAATGTAGCGATCGTCTAACCAGCCTTGGGCCAAAGAATATCCGGTATTTAACCCAAAATACCAAATATCTCGTATGGCAATAAAAGGCTCAATGAGGGTGATGCTCATCTTAGATAGTTTTCTAACAGACCTGTACCCATCTAGAAAAGACGGCCATAGCTTATCTTCTTTTCCCAGTAGCCTCATGACCCATTGGAATGTAGCGAGGTCATAGTTTCTCCAGCCAAATCCGCAGCAGTCAAAGTCAAAGTGGGTTATTTTACCGTGGTGCATGTGGGCATTCTCGCCATGGAAATCCCCATGACAAAAGCCGTAGTCGAGAGTATCGCCAATTTGATTAGTATATCTAGAGAGTCGTTCGGCCAGTTTGGTCAAAAATTCCCAATCTGAAGGTCGATGTACCAGATAAGGTTTGATATGAGTCATTGGCTGCTCAAGCAGATGCCGAATGTCTAGCGTGTCCCGGCTATAGCTAGACTCAAAGCCGGATGAGCAACAATGTACTTCTGCGGCAGCCTGACCAAAAACTCTAGCATCCTCAGCATCTGCAAATTCTAGAATTTGTCCTTTGGCGTATTGAGTGACAATTGCATATCGCTTACCTTCGGGAGCCAGAATAGAGGTAATAAATTCACCGTCTTTTCGCTTGATAGGCATCGCAACATGGGCACCATTTTGATGTAGATACATTAGCGCTTCTAACTCGAATGAGATCGCTGAGCGTGTTCGCCAATCTTTGCGATACATGCGCAATATAAAAATCTCGTCTTCAGACGACAGTTTGTAAGTATCGTTGAGCCCCCTATGCCAAAATTCACAGGTGGCTGGTGGCGGCACATCATACTGTGGCACCACCTTAGCTAAAAGTTCAACTGCGCTCAAGGATGAATAGTCAGCTTCAATAGTCAAGATAGATTTGGACACAGTGGATCGATCAATTTCTGTATATTTCAGACTTGAGCAGTGTGATATGATTTCACCACTGTATCGGTTCTAGTGGGGAGCAGCCACTGGAATTAATGGGGAAAGCGCAGTGAAAATCTGCCACTGTCCCGCAGCTGTGAAAGAGGCAATAGGCTAGTTTTCATCCAAGGCATTAGCTCCAGGGTGGAGGAATTTCCAGGATATACCTGGGGCAGGGCCATACCTCTCAGTCAGAATGCCCGCCGATGCCATGCCCTAAAAATATCTGCGAGGTACGGATAGTGAATCAAGAATTTCTGAATCAAATACGTGATACAGCGCTGGAATAAAAAAACAGTGTCGGCTGCCTTTGCTAAGTATCGTTGGTTCTCTGAATAGAACCTGATTGCTTTTGGCGTTCCTTGGCACAGGGTCCCAAGCACAGTATCTGCAAAAGACCGTTAAATTCCAGGATTTATCTTTTTTTATGGTCTTTATGCGTCAATGCCTCCTTCTGTAAAGAAGTGTTTTGAGGTGAGATTTTTTTGCTGAGGAAAAATCCTGGCTGTCGATCAAGACCGGATCGGGTGAAAACGACTCTTCACCACACGCTCCATATCAAATTAAACGCTTTCTACCATCATGACCAAAATTTCTGTTTCTCTGACGCTTTTATCTTTTTTACTAGTATCCCCTGTACTGGCTGGAGAAACACCTCACTCTCAATCGTCAGAAACTCTGGCTCAGGCTGAAGACGAAGATGTTTTGCGTATCAATGTTGTTGATAGTATTCTCGACCAGCCTGTTTACTCACCCTTTCGCCGAGAAGGTACCGTCCGTGAAGCGACTCAGCCTGTTTACGTGATCAACCGTGAACAGATTGAAGCTCAAGGAGCCCGTACTGTAGACGAGGCCCTACGCTATTTGCCTGGTGTGCTCAGTGAAGGCACTGCCGGAGGACAGCTGGGCGCTCAGAGCGGTCAGTTTATTCGGGGAAATGGCTCGTCTCAAACGCTGATTTTGTTGGATGGTCGCCCCATTAATGAGCTGGGAGGCTTTGGGGCATTTGACCTGTCAAACTTTACGACAGACGCAGTAGAGCAAATCGAGATGCTACCGGGGGGGGGCTCTGTCCTATATGGCTCCAGCGCTATTGGCGGTGTGATTAATATTATTACTCGGAGACCGCTGGCAGAAGCTGGGGTCGAAACGACGGCTGGTTTTGATATTGGTAGCTTTGGCTATAACGCTCAGACGATCCAGGTACGAGGTAATACGGGCACCGTAGACTGGACCCTTGGCTATAACCGCACTGATTCCGACAATGATTTTCCCTTTAGGCTAACGACGACAGATTTTGAAGATACTCGCACTAATGCCGAGGTGCTCTATAACAATCTCAACTTTCAGCTCGCGGCCAATCTCAACGAGCGAAATCGTTTGCGTTTAGGTGCTCTGTATCTCACCAAAGATTTAGGGGTGCCTGGCGGAGTGCCCGTGCCTGGAAGTATTGCTGGTGGGTTTAACGGTCTTACAGCAGACGATAACCAATACACCGAAAATCTGCTGCTGGATTTGACCTATGAAGCAGAGCTGGGGCAGGGAGACGATTCGCTGCTGACGGCCCGAGTGTTTAGTGATTTTGTAGACACCACATTTACAGACCCGGTTGCTGATAACAGTTTTGAGAGCCCTTCAGAAGACAATATTGAGCAGACATCTTTAGGCGGGCAGCTACAGCACGCTTGGCAGTTTGCGAGCAATCAAAACATTACCTACGGCATCGACTATCGCAATGTTCAAACTGAAAATGAAACGACGGCTCTGCTCACAGGAGACACGACGACTAACTACGACGACAGTATTAATCAAACGGGTATTTTTGCTCGCTATCAGGCTGACATTACACCGCGCATTGGTGTCAATGCGGGTATTCGTCAAGACTTTAACGATCTAGCAGATGGTTCTTTTACCTCGTTTAATCTGGGCACTCGGATCGCGCTGAGCGATACTACCAACCTTCGAGCCAACTTTGGTCGTAACTTTCGCGTTCCAACCCTGGCCGACCTTTTCTTTGCCCCATTTAACAATCCAGATCTAGAGCCTGAAACAAGTCTGGGGTTTGATGTAGGCATCGATCAAGAAATTGGCGACCGGGGCTTATTTCGATTTACGTTCTATCGCACTGAGGTAGACGATGCCATTAATTTTGATCTGGCTAGCTTTACCCCACAGAATATTGGTCGGGTTGAGTCTATTGGGATTGAAACAGAGCTGAACTACCAGGTATTTGACGACATATTTGCCTTTGCTAACTATACCTGGAACCGACCGGAGATTAAAGACGGGCCCAATCCTGACGACAATGGTAATTCGGTGCCTTTTACCAATGCCGATAGTTTTAACCTGGGTGTTGCTTATGAGCCAGGAGACGGGGTGTATCTAGCATTGTTCTTGCACTCTATTAGTGATGTTTTTGTGGATCGAGGGAATCTAGAAGAGTTGGATAATCGTACAACGGTTGACTTTAAGCTAAGGCTACCTCTAAGTGATGCCTGGGCACTGAATGCAAGTATGAACAACGTTTTTGACGAGCAGTATGAGGAGTTTCCTGGTTTTCCAGGGGTAGGTCGGAGTATCCAGGTGGGGGTAAGAGGTACGTTTTGATGTTGTAACCATTAAGAGGAGATGATGATGATCTGGTACAAGAGAATTGATAGTCGTTTTGGGTCTTTTGGTGACGAGGGCTGCAGGCAACCGTTGAAATCTGGCGCCCTTGAGTCTTCTCTCTCCTCAAAAATTTATCGTAGCTCAAAATACTTGATAGCAGCCGCACTAACGGGTCTATTAGTGACCGCTGGCTGTCAAAGATCTTCTGTAGTAGAAGAGTTTGGTACGTCTCAAAATCCTGCCTGCGTTACTGAGTACGATCCTAACAGAGACTACTTCTCTAGCAAGGTTCAGCCGGAATATGCCTCTGGTTTTTCTGTTGACTATTACAATCACTATAAGGTTGTTACGGTTACCGAGCCCTGGCAGGCGGCCGATCGAGTGTTTGAATATGTGTTAGTTCAGTGTGGAACTCCGGTGCCAGACGGATTTGAAAATGCTCAGATCGTTCAGGTTCCTATTCGTACCGTAGCGACCTTATCTACCACCTATATTCCTCATTTAGAGCTGTTGGATCAAGTAGCTGCTCTAGTGGGAATGGACAACTTTGACTTTGTTTACGCACCCACCGTTCGTGACAGGATTGCTCGCGGGGAGTTGATTGAGTTTAGTTCGGGTCAAACTCTAGATATAGAACGCCTGCTGGTCAGTGCGCCAGAGCTGGTGATGGCCTACGGAACAGGCGATCCGGACGTGGACAGCTACGGTCGAATGGTGCAGGCAGGGCTCCCCGTAGTGTTGCTAGGAGACTATGTGGAGACGTCACCGTTAGGTCGGGCCGAATGGCTATTGTTTACGGCCTTGTTTTTTAATCAGGAGGCTAAAGCGCAGCAGATATTTACTGACATTGCCACAGACTATGAATCGCTGGTGGACCTGACGGCGACTCTGTCGGAACGACCCACGGTGTTTACAGGCTTTAGCTATGAGGGCACTTGGTATCTGTCTGGGGGGCGAAGCTATGCGGCCCAGCTATTAGACGATGCGGGTGCCGACTATCTGTGGTCGGAGAATGAGTCTACGGTCACGATACCACTGGACTTTGAATCGGTGTTTGACCGGGCGGCGGCAGCAGATATTTGGGTAAATGTTAGTCAGGATTGGCAGAGCTATGGGGATGCGATCGCAACCGATCCCCGCTACGGTCAATTTGACGCGTTTAAGCAGAGCCGCATCTTTAACAACAATGCCCGCCTGAACAACTTTGGCGGCAATGATTACTGGGAGAGCGGCGCGGTTAACCCCCAGCTAATTCTGGCCGATCTCGTTAAAATTTTTCATCCAGAGCTGCTGAGCGACCATACCCTGGTCTACTACCAAACCCTAGAACCATGAGCGAGCCTATTTTGTTAGCCCAGCTTACCGACTGTCATCTGCTGGCCCAGACCACCGCCAGCCTGAGGGGCTGTAACTCCTGGGAGTCGTTTAATGCAGTCTTGCAAGATGTCATCTCGTACCATCCCGATGGGTTACTGCTAACCGGTGATTTAGCTGAACGGGGCGAGGCGGCCGCCTATCAGAATTTAGTAAAGGCGCTGCGGCCCTATTCAATCCCGGTTTACTGGCTGCCCGGTAACCACGACTGTTTGTCCACGCTGCGGCCAATTTTGCAACAGCTGCCAACGGCTCAAGGACTAGCATGCGTTGATTTGGGGACGTGGCAGCTAATTCTTTTAGATTCTGTTCTACCCCAGGCAACCTTTGGTGAAGGCTATCTGTCTGACCAGCAGTTGCAAACGCTCTACGCGGCTAGCAAGCCTACATTGATTGCTCTACACCATCATCCGGTGCCGGTCGGGATCGACTGGGTGGATCAGATGCAGGTACAAAACGCTCAGGAGTTTTTAGAGCTGCTTAACCAGTTTGCCAATGTTAAGTGCGTTGTTTTTGGCCATATTCACCACGAGTTTCAGCAGCAAACGGCCTCAGGCATTAGCTTCTATGGGTGTCCTTCTACTGGCTTACAGGTAACCTCCTCAGAAACAGAATTGACTGAGGAGAGACCCGGCTTTCGGCTAATTTGGCTCCATGACGGGGGGCACTATCGAACGGAGGTAAAACGAGTAGATGCTGTTGTTTAATTTGTCCTGCCTTGGGATCAGGCATCTCATGCTGTGTCGATCTCTTGTCTTATGACAGGGGGACCGAGAAAGGTTGATTGACCGTTTGCTCAGGCGATCGAAACCCGCCCCAGGAGGGGAAATGCGATCTCAACTCATTAAAGCTTTTTCCCAGTATCACTATGGCTAACAAATTCTATCCCATAAAATCAGCGGCTTCTCGCTCGTCGGCTTTTTCGCCAGTTGAGCGTCGCTTTAAGAGACTCTTTTTTAGCAAGATTAAACCTGTCTCTATTGGCCACGTCAGCGGTCTAGCGCTGCTGGCCATGGCACTGCTGCTGAGCTTTCTAGCTAGTTTGGCCCTGGGCTCTGTTTCTATTCCACCCGACGAAGTATTATCCATTTTGTTTGGTGGTACAGCGACCAAACCCGCCTGGCAGGAAATTGTGCTTAACTTTCGTTTACCGCGCTCCCTGACGGCCATGGCGGCAGGGTCTGCCCTGGCCCTTAGCGGTCTGCAGCTTCAGGCTCTGTTTCGAAATCCTCTGGCCGGTCCGTCTGTCCTGGGTATTAATGCTGGAGCGAGTCTGGGGGCAGCTTTGGTGGTTCTGACTGGGGGTGGAGTGGGGCTGCTCGGTCAGCTGAGCGTTGTGGGGGCGGCCAGTGGGGGGGCTGCGATCGCAATGCTTTTAGTCCTTTTGATGGCCCGTCAGGTACGTAGTTCTCTGGCCCTGCTGATCTTTGGACTGATGCTAGGCTACGTCACCACGGCTTTGGTGACTATCTTGCTTCACTTTAGCCGTCTAGAACAAACGCTTTCTTATTTAAGCTGGACCTTTGGCAGCTTCAGCGGTGTTACCTGGCAACAAATGCCCGTTTTACTATCGTTTGTGCTGTTTGGGCTAGTAACAGCGCTACTGTCCTATAAGTCCTTAAATCTTTTATTGCTAGGTGAAGAACAGGCCATGAGCCTGGGGCTATCAGTAACCGCTGTGCGCTGCTATCTGGTCTTTAGCTCGTCGCTACTAGCAGGCAGCATTACCGCTTTTTGTGGCCCCATTGCCTTTTTGGGGGTAGCCGTTCCCCATCTGGGTCGCAGTCTCTTTCGTACCCAAGACCACCGCTTGTTGGTGCCCATTGTTGCTTTGCTCGGCGCAATTCTGGCCCTGTTTGCCAACAGTATTGCCCAGATGCCCGGTAGCCAAACCGTGCTGCCATTAAATGCGGTCATGGCCCTACTGGGAGCCCCGGTGCTGATCTGGCTGATGCTAAAACAGGGTAAGCAGTTTTAAGAGTCAAGCAGTCGCCACACCCTGAGCACTTCTGCCACCGTCCACGCCTGGGCAAAACAGCCTCGGGGATGCATCGGGGCATCGCCATCAAAAATCTCACTGAGCGTACCGATACAGCCACCCCGCAGATGCTGGATCAGGGGAGTGAGCAGTGCCCTGGCCTGCGCCGCGTTTTTGTAGACCCGATAGTGGGCTTCCACATAGGGCCCCAGCAGCCAGCCCCAGGTGGTGCCCTGATGGTAGGCCCCGTCTCGCTGTAGGGGGTCACCGCCATAGTTGCCAATGTATTGAGGATGAGATGGCGCTAGCGATCGCAGCCCATGGGACGTCAGCAGCTCGCGATCGCACACATCTACCACAGCTCGCTGCTGCTCCGGCGTCAGTAGAGCAGCCGAGTCTCCCCCCGTCAGCGACACGGCAAAAATCTGGTTGGGGCGCAGTGACCCATCATTACCCTTGGGGCCATCCAGCACGTCGTAGCAGTAGGCTCCCTGCCAAAATCGTTGAAACCCTGTCAGCGTATGCTGAGCCAGTGTCCGATAATCCTGAGCGGGTTTACCCAACACCCTGGCAAACTGCTCCATACAGCGCAGCGCATTGTACCAAAGGGCGCTGATTTCTACCGGTTTACCAATCCGTGGAGTTACGACCCAGTCACCGACTTTGGCATCCATCCAGGTGAGCTGTACTCCGGTCTTCCCCGCGTAAATTAAACCATCGCTGTCTAAGTGAATGTTGTAACGGGTGCCTCGCTGATGCCAGTCGATCACGGCGGTCAGCTCAGACCAGATCTCTTTGAGTAAGCTGTCGTCTCCGGTGGCCACATAGTAAGCACGAATCGCCTCAAAGTACCAGAGAATGGCGTCTACCGTATTGTAGCCAGGGGTCTCTCCCGCATCGGGAAAGAGATTTGGCAGCATTCCTTGATCTAAATAGCGAGCAAAGGTACAAATAATTGTGCGGGCAATGTGAGGACGTCCTGTGGCTAGAGTTAACCCCGGCAGGCTAATCATCGTATCTCGGCCCCAGTCACCAAACCAGGGATAGCCAGCAATCACCGTTTTACCCTCAGGTTCACCTGCCAAAGGTCGCTCCACAACAAACTGATCGGCCGCTAGCAGTAGCTGCTGTAGGTCTTCCGCTGTTCGCGGATCGTGCCGAGTCCGGTGATCAGGTATGCCGATAGTGTCGGCCTGAGTCAAAAGCGCTTGTTCATAGTCAGCACGGGCGGCCAGTGCGACCTTACTATCCAGACAGGGTTCAGCCACCGTGCTGACAGCCACCAATACCGACTGCTCTGGTGCGAGTTCCACTAGCAGGCTAGCCGCCCATAGATGATCGTCGCGATCGCTCAATCCTCGGTATCTCTCCTGCGCTAGGTCGAATCCCTGATACCAGTCGTGATGCAGCTGAAACTCTCCTCGATCGCTCAAAAGATAGTAAGGAGTCGCCTCAGCAAAGCTACGAACCCTCACTCCATTACGCACTTGATCGATGTCCATCTGCCAACCCTGTCCCTGGGTATTGCTGTGATAGTCCCGGTAGTTGACCAAAGCCCGTAGCGATAGCTCTATCGGTCCTTGAGCGCGCAACAGCCGATAGCGTACATAGGTGGTATTTTCTCCAGGCTGCATCCAGACACGCTTTTCTAACAGTGCGTCCCCTAAAGCAAATGTCCAGACCGGTGTAGTTCCATCCAAACAAAAACTCTCAATTAGCTGATACCCCTGAGGCTCGATACTGCCATCGGCCCAGCCGTTAGTCGCCAAATCGTAGCGTTTGCCTGCGTAGATAGTTTCGTCTAGCTTGGCCACCAACAATGTCCGTCCCAACGGTGGCGTTAGCGCGGCTACCAACAAACCGTGGTAGCGCCGAGAAAGCAGCCCGGCCACCGTACCTGCCGCATAGCCACCAATACCGTTGGTGACTAACCACTCACGAGTTCCAGCCGCAGCCAAATCACCACAGAGCTCGCGTCCAAATATCAGCATTCCTTACCTCGGGTATACCGGGATAGGTTCAACGTCTGCGTCGAATTAGCATCCCCCACCACATTAGGCCAAATAGGCCAGCAGTTATACCCGGTTCAGGAACAGAGACAGCCGGTTGGGCAACGGGGGCAGGACTGACATCGGGCTCTTCTACAGGAGCAGGTGGTTCCGCGACAGGTGGTTCCGCGACAGGCAAAGGCGGCGGTTCTGCTGCAGGTGGTGCAGGCGGCGGCGGAACCGGTGCAGGCGTTACCACACCCACTCCACCCGGAGCAAAATTAGGTCGCTGTCTCAGGAAAAACAAATCATTGGGGTCGTTGTCTAAAACAACATATCGAAAGCTAACCGTTTCATTCGGATTTACGACGCCGCCAGAGAAATTAACAAAATCCCGGACGTCCGTCACTTCATCAACAACTGAGAACTGATTAGACGTGAAGGGTCTAAACTGCGCTAGATTTTGTGCAAAAGATAGACCGTCCTCCTCAGGACTCGGGACGCCAAACTGTTCTTGCAGCTCATGGTCAAAGAAAATCCAAGGGGTATTGGTACGATTGGTCAGCACCGACTCAAACCTAAAACCAATAAATCCTGAGCTTCGCAATCCCTGAATTGACATAAACAGGTCTACGTTAGGCCCAGTCACATCTTGAAAAACTCGAAAGGCATCGGGAGTTGCCTCACCGCCTGTGATTGTAAAGTCACCACCGGCTTCACTAAAAACAAAGTTTTCTAAACTCAGCGTAGCCGCGCTAGCCGGAGCGGCCAGACCCAGTGCCAGCAATGAAACAATGGGCAACCTTCGCTGCCAGCAAACGGTCTGAGGGAAAACAATCAGGGACATAAAAAGGAAAAGAATCCTGCTTTTCCTCAGTCTAGCCAAACAAAATCAAATCATGGTGTTTTTACTGAATTTACAATCTTTTAAGCGTTTTCGATCGGCCTTAATTCTGACCATCCTGTAAGGTATAGCAGACATAGCGATAAGATTTCAATTTGTTACATTTCTGATTTTGGTCATGGGCGTGTCGGTTGTTGCTAGTGTCTAAAACAGTTTTGGTATCCGAACCTTTAGACTGGTTGGCTAAGGTTTTGCAGAGAGTTCAACGCCTCTTCTAGCTGCATTGTCAAACGTTCTAGGGTACTATCGGTGCTTAAGACAGGATGTCCGTATTTAATAAGCCTGTTCAAGCCCTCTGCTGCAGATTGACTAAATAGGCTGGCTGGCTGGTACAGCAAGTTCTGTTGTTGTGTTTTGGCGCGTAGCCATCCTGCCTGCAAAGACGAGCGGATACCTCTGGCATATTTGGGATAGTCTGGCAGCGGTAAAAGTCTCCAGGGCTGGTAGGATACTCCGATCGATGCACACCAGTCTTGCCACTTAAAGCTAAGAATTCTGGGGCTGGTGACCACAGGAATCCAGGCTGTGCGTAGGGCGTCCGCTGCGATCGCACCGTGCATAGCTTCAGCTAACAAAACGTCCGTAGCCGCAATAGCCTGTAAAACCTGTTCTATAGACCAACGAGGATCAATATAGCCAATGCCTACGTCCTCACACAGCGTTTCCCATACGGTGCCGGCAAAATTAGCATGGTGAATATGGGGCATAAAAGCATAGGTGTGGCGTTTGCTGCCCGTAAAAGAAAAACAGCGACGGACCAGAATCCCTCCATCGGTAATCGCTTGTTTAGGAGGTAGCCTGAGACGTTGAGCCGATAGCGGTCCTCTAACACAAACAATGTGCCAGTTTTGAGGAATAGCAGAGAGAGGGTGTTCGTAGCCCGCACCGCTGCTAAAAATAATCAAGCGCTGAGCATCAGCCGTGCGCTGGGGCAAACGATGGTTGAGTAGGGTACCGGTGCCGACAAACTGAGTTGTCTCATCGTCATCAAAAAAATCAGGCAGCATTTGGGGCCACAGCCACGTATTTAGCTCGTCACCAAAGTTAGGCTGACCATCCTGACGTCGATAGTAGAAGATTTTCATACTTGCGAACCTGCTTTGTCATTGCTCCGCATTTTCAAGCAAGTGCTCCCTTTCTATGTTCGTCTTCTAGCCTGGTGGGCACTTTAACCATATCAAATCAACAACCATTTTGTTGTCGAGTAGTGTTTATGCTGACGCAGTTTTCAATGTGGCTAGCTTAAGAACTTATCAGCAACCGATTACCCGCACGGACGATGTAATGTCAGTCTGATTGAAATCTTTTTTGGCCTTCACAGGAGAGTGTTGATGCTTCAGTTTAAAGCCGAGCAGCTAGGCGATGCGATTTTAGATCTGCAGCATAGTAAATTTTGCGGCGTTGCTTATGTAGAACCGCTGTCTAATGCACCAGAACTACGGCGACCTCGAGTATTACTGTTTCTCAATGGTGAACTTACCTATGGGGGACTATATCTTCCAGATCCCCATGAACTATCTCAGAAATTAGGACAGTATTTTAAGCTGCAAATCATGGACGCGGCCCTACAGCTAGCCAGTAAAAAGGTCAAAAATCAGTCGTCTATTCGACAATATTTAGATCTGTATGTGCGGCTCGATCTTTTTAGCTGGCAGGACATTGAAAAATACATTTGCAGCCAGATTGTCTTAACCTTAGAGCAGCTTCTACCCTACGCGGGCACCATTAAGCTCAATACATCGATGCCTATTGATCTGTCCTATGGGGACGATGGCCACGGGTTTACCTGGCATCAGGTAAATCAGGATATTGTTCAGCGCCAGCGGGTGTGGGCTTCACTATCGCCTGCGATTGTGTCAGTTAATGTGGTCCCTCACTATATTAAAGAGGCTCAGCATACAATCACCGATCCTTGGGTACAGCAGCATATCCAACAGTGGATAGACGGTCAGCGTACCCTCGGAGAAATTGCCAATCAAATAGGTAGAGATCCGCTAGAACTCGCCCGTAGCTATCTGCATTTTGTGCAAATGGGCTGGCTCACCTTTAAGCACGATCAGGACAAATACAGTTCCTTTGGGCATACTTCACCCATAACAATTCGAGATTCATCGGAACTGTCTACCATTCTTAGCGTTGATGATAGCCCGGTTGTGCAAACCATGATTAAGCGAGCTATTGGCGATCGCTATAATCTGCTGCTGGCAAACAATGCCATGGATGCACTCAGTCTATTAAATCGGGAAAATATTGAGCTCCTGCTGCTAGATGTGACTATGCCAGATATTGATGGTCTAGAGCTTTGTCGTACTATCCGCAATATCAACAAATTTCGTGATTTGCCAGTCATTATGCTCACAGCTAAAGATGGCATGTTTAACAAAATCAAAGGACAAATGGCTGGCTCCACCCACTATCTGACCAAACCTATCGATCGTCAGAAGTTAATGAATGTGCTGGATAAGTACATTCCTAGCACCGTGATGTTATAGGCGACTTTTTATGGATACCCAAACCTATCTAATATTTACGCTAAATGACCTGGAGTACGGCATTGAAACAACTCAAGTTCGAGAAATTTTTAAGCTCCCGGAACTAACGCCCATCGCAGATGCACCGGGTGATATTATCGGTATCCTTAACTTCCGAGATACTGTTTTACCCGTGATGCATCTGGCCAAACGTCTGGGTCAGGACAGTCCTGTCTGTCAGCTGAGTGACAACATTATCGTCATGGAGTGGCAGGGCCTGCAGGTGGGTATCGTGGTTGACCGAGTGTACGATGTTCAATCTTTTCCTAGCTCAAGCATTGAGCCCGTACCTACCTATGGGCTTAGGGACCATAGGCATACTGCGTTTGCCAGTGGTGTCGTGAAAGCAGATGATGCGTTAATGGTTTTGCTCAATCCAGAAACCCTGATTCGGCAAACTGATGACGTCGCTCTGATGGTCTGGGAAGCCAAGCTGAGCGGCGATCTTGAGCAGCCCAGTGAGCTATCTACAGCCTACCCCAGTGAGCAAGTATTTCAGGCTCAGTCCATCCCCGTTGCCACTGACTTTTTCTCTCTGTACTGTCCCCAGGCTACGCTGGCGGAAAGACAGATTTTTCAGCAGCGAGCCCTCAGCCTCAAATATCCTTTAGAAAGAAGCGACATCAGCCGTTTAACTGCCTTGGCTGTGGTTGGCCTAGGAGAAGAATATTTTGGTATAGAACTCCAGCAGATACGAGAATTTATCAATACTCGTTCTGTAACACCTATTCCCTGTTGTCCTACGCATATTCTGGGCAATATGAATTTGAGAGGGGAGGTGACAACTCTAATTGATATTCGCAAGGCTTTAAATCTTCCGATATCAGATAAAAAAGTTACTAAGGCCGTTGTCATTGAGGCAGATAATATTGTTGCCGGTATTACGGTTGATCAGGTGATAGATGTTGTTTATTTGCCACCTGAGGAAGTCTTTTCAATGCCTGTAGCCATGTCTAAGCAATGTCAGGCATTGTTTCAAGGAGCCGCCCATTACTATCAAAAAACGCTGAGTATTTTGGATCTTTCAGCAATTCTGGCTCAAGGAAATCTGGTGGTAGACCATGTTTTATAGGCGTCTAAGTCGGTTGGATACCAAGACACAGCAGATTTAGCTGCAGTGGATCGTATCGCCATTTTCAAGACTATTGTTATCAGGATAATCCAGGAGTGATTCCATGAAAATTACTACACAGTTAAAACTGACCATTGCAGGTCTTGCTGTTTTTGGTGCCGCAACAACAGGGTTGGCCATCTACAACGCTCAAAAAGGTCTGCTGGATGGAAGTATTGTAAACAAGTCAGGTATTGTTCGAGGAGCGTCTCAGCGACTGGTTAAGTTAGAGACTAATGGCAGACCTAATGATGAGCTGGCCCAGCGAATTGACCAGCTGATTGCTGGTTTGATTAACGGTGATAAAGCCTTGAACTTGCCTAAGGCAACCGATCCAGCCTATCTCTCTAAAATTCAAGAGGTGGACGCGGGTTGGCAACAGCTTCGGGCAACTATTATCCAGTATCGTCAAGATCCCAGCCTAAAGGCCAAGCTAATTGAGGATAGTGAAGCGTACTTTGAACTAACTAATGAGGCTGTATTCCTGGCTGAGGGGCTGACAACCCTTCACGTTCGACAAGTTGAGGGCATTCAGGTCGTCATTTTGCTCTTAAACCTCGGCGTCCTTGGGTTTATTTTTTGGACTATTCAGCGAGCGACCAAAGTACTCCAGCAGTCAGTAACAACGGTGGCCGATAGCTCTTCAGAGATTGCAGCCACTGTGGGCGTACAGGAACAGCTGGTAGCCGACCAGACGGCTTCTGTAAATGTGACTACGTCTACAATTGAAGAACTGGGGGCGGCATCATTACGAGCAGCTCAGCAGGCAAATTCGTCAGCGACGGGGGCCCAAGAAGCGCTCAACCTATCTGAGACGGGCAGTCAGGCGGTGGAAAATACCGTACAGGGGATTGAAGAACTCAAAAATAAGGTGGGTGCGATCGCAGACCAAATCATGCAGCTCAGCGAGCAAACCGAACAAATTTCGACCATTTCCGCCCTGGTGGCTGATGTGGCCGATCAGACCAACATGCTGGCCCTAAACGCAGCGGTTGAAGCCGCCCGAGCGGGCGAACAGGGCAAAGGATTTGCCGTAGTTGCCGGTGAGATTCGTAAACTTGCGGACCAAAGCCGTGACTCAGCTGGAAAGATTAATATCCTGGTTGACGCTATTCAAGCCTCAATTAACAGCACGGTGATGGTAACCGATGAAGGCAACAAAACTGCCAAGGCTGGTATTGAGGTGGCCAAAGGTACCGCAGACGTCTTTAGCCGCATTGCCACAGCGATTAATGAGGTCTACACCAACTCACAACAGATTGCCCAAAGCGCCAAGCAGCAGGCCGTTGGTGTACAGCAGGCCGTCTCTGCTATGAATGCCATTAACCTAGGTGCAAAAGAAACAGTCTCTAAGGTGAGTCAGGTACAAAACTCCACTGAAGAACTCAAAACTATTGCTAAAGAACTTCAGGTCGCCGTTTAATTTTGGGTATTGCTGATTCTCGGGATGACTGCAGCTGTAGGCAGCTAGCAGCCACTACAGATGGGCTCATCCCCTCAATCAGCAGTCGCTAGCATCTGTCCCAATCCCTCCGCCAGGCCATGTATATCGAAGACGAAGAGCTGCGTACGCTCTATCGAGATGCCAGTAAAGACCATTTAGACACCCTAGAGGCAGGATTTCTCTATCTAGAGAAGCATCCAGAGGATACGCAAAAGCTCAAAGAGCTGTTGCGAGCCACCCACTCCCTTAAAGGAGACTCTCGTATGCTGGGGGTACAGGATGCCGAAACCCTCACCCATCAGCTAGAGGATCTGCTCACCAGTGTTGAACAAGGGCAGCGCGAAATTACCTCCACGTTTTGTGACTGTCTTTATCAGGGCGTCGATGCGATTCGCCAAATAGCCCATGAAGCGGTAACAGGACAAACGTCTGACGTTAGTGTGTTTCATGTACTCGCTCAGCTGATGAGTGCGGGAGATAGCTCATCGGCTGAGCCGCACCATTCCCCAGCTAACAACGACGCTCTCAAGGAGCAAACCCAGACTGATCCTATTCTCACTCTGCCAGCCGTCGAAACGTTAGAGACAGCCGCCAGTGCCCCGGTTAGTCTAGACCCAGCCCCCCCTGCTGAGGATGCTGACTCGGCCCCTAGCTCCGAACCCTATGAAATTGAGACAATCCGAGTTGAGGCCACCAAGCTAGATACCCTGATGACTCAAGCCGGGGAGCTAGCAGTTACTAAACGGCGGATTACCCGTCGAACAGACGACCTTGACAAGATTCTCTTATTTTGGGAAGACTGGGGTCGAGACTGTCTGATCAATCGCCTCACATTGGATGACCAGCAGATTTCCCAGGAAGGGGAAAGTCTCTCAGCTTTGCAAAGCCTACAGCAAAGTACCGAAGACCATCTAGAACAGCTAGGTAATCTATTAAAACAGCTGCGAGCAAATGCTTCTGAAGACTCTAACCAGTTAGAAAATCTCTCTGATGACTTAGAATCTAACATTCTCAAGCTAAGACAGCTGCCCTTATCCAGTTTATTTAGTCTATTCCCACGGATGGTGCGCGATATGGCCAAGCACCAGGGCAAGACGATTAATCTGGTAGTAGAAGGTGGGGAGACCCAGGCAGACAAACGAATTTTAGAGGAGATGAAAGCACCGCTCACTCACCTGATTCGAAATGCTATCGACCATGGCATTGAAGCTCCTAGTGAGCGGATTGCCATGGGAAAACCTGCCACAGCCACCATTAGTCTTAAAGCCCACCAGCGGGGCAGCCGTATCGATATTGAAGTGGTTGATGATGGGCGCGGGTTGAGCCTAGAAAGCATCAAGCGAACGGCTCTACGCCGGGGACTATACAATGAGGCAGACTTGGAAAAGATGAGCGTCCAGCAAATCCAGCGGCTGATTTTTACCCCTGGATTCTCCACTCGGACCAACGTTACCGAAATTTCTGGCCGAGGGGTTGGTCTAGATGTAGTGCGGGTTAATGTAGAGCGGCTTAAAGGAGACATTCAGGTTGATTCTAGTCCCGGCCAGGGCTGTACGTTCCGATTCACCCTCAGCACAAGTTTAGCGACCGCGTCTGCTGTGATTGTGGCAGTCAATCAAACATCCTATGCAATTCCGATCGAGTTTGTCGATGTGATGATGCGGGTAGACCGCCAGGATATTTTTTCCCTAGAAGGTCAGCCGACAATTACCTTTCAAGAACAGCCTCTATCGATTGTCTGGCTGAGCGACTTACTAGACATGCCGGTGTCTGTGGCAGCTCAGCCTATACCTCGGATACAGCAGTCTATTCGCTGTGTTGTTCTCAAAGTTGGTTTAGAACGATTAGGCATATTTGTCGATGAACTAATTGACCAGCAAGACATTGTGCTGAAGCCCCACAGCCAGCTGCTCAAACGAGTGCGAAATATCTCAGGAGCGACGATTTTAGGCTCAGGAGAGGTGTGTATGGTGCTCAGTCCCCAGGATTTGATTCGGTCTGCTGGGGGGCAAGAGATGGAGCCACTGTTGGTTGACTGGGAACCGAGCCATGTCCAATCTAAGGTGCTGCTGGTGGAAGACTCTATCCCTATTCGCACCCAGGTACGACGAATCTTAGAAGGGGTGGGCTATCAGGTAACCACCGCCGTAGACGGCCTAGACGGGCTGGACAAGCTGCAGCAGGAAGGTCCTTTTGATGCGGTCGTGTCAGATGTAGAAATGCCTAATCTGGACGGTTTGGGACTAACAACCCAGATTCGAGAAAATACAAAATACGAAAATCTACCCATCGTTTTAGTCACAACTTTGGCCCAAGATGAGGACAAGCAGCGCGGTCATGATGCCGGAGCGAGTGCCTACATCACCAAAGGTGATTTTGATCAAAGTTTGCTTATTGACACCCTTAGGAGACTTATTTAACTATGTCCACCCCAATTAAAGTTGTTCTTGTCGAAGACTCGGCCATTGCGCTACAAATTTTGCACCGACTAATCGATTCGTCACCGGAAGTCGATGTTGTGGGCACGGCCCAAGATGGTACCGATGGCCTCAAGGTGATTGCTCAAACGATGCCTGATGTTATCTGTACCGATCTGCAGATGCCTCGTATGGACGGGTTAGAGTTTACCGAAAAGGTCATGTCTGAATTTCCTCGCCCTATTTTGGTTGTTAGCAATACGGTACATCCGTCAGATGTGGATAATATCTTTAATCTGATGCAGGCTGGGGCGCTAGACTTTTTTCCTAAGCCCACATCAGGAACCGCTATGGACTATGACAAGCTCAAAAATTCATTAATTACAAAGATTAAGGTCTTGGCTAGTAAGAAGATCTAGAGTGTAATTAGCCCCGATGTGACCCGCTGTTGACTCCAGACATTTACTTTTATATTCCAGCAGACTTTTGGCCTGCTCAGCTACCAGCGACTAGCGCTGAGAACTGGGCAGGCTTTGGGTTAGGGATGTATGCCTGGACAGTGCAAACCTATCTAAAGCTGCGTGAGACGGGTATTGCCTGTGAGTTAACCAGCCAGCTGCCCGCTGAGGGCATTGTTTTATTTCATGCCAATGCGCTGCGGAGCGGTACTATTTTGCCGGGTCCAATGCGTCTGCTAATTTGTTTAAAGGCAGAATCGTCGCTGTGTGCTCAGGCTCAGCTACATATCGTACAAAATCCTTGTGAGGTGACATCCGGCTGTTACTTTATACCCCACTGGCCTCAGCCTGGGCTACAGCCACGAGCCCAAAAAAGAGAACAGTTTGAGACTGTTGCATTTCTGGGACATCGTAACAGTTTGGCCCCTGAGCTGATGACTCAGATGTGGAAAGAGCAGCTGCAGCAGCGAGGTCTGCGCTGGCAGCCGGTTATTAATACTAATCGGTGGGATAGCCAACAGAGCATTGATACTCGCTGGAATGACTATCGACAAATTGATGCCATTGTCGCCGTTCGTCGGTTTGAGGTACGGCGTCCTCGCTATCGAAGCAAACCGGCAACAAAGCTTTATAATGCTTGGCTGGCAGGCGTTCCTGCTATTTTAGGGCGAGAGCTTGCCTATCAGGCTACGGGGAGACCTGGGATACATTATCTAGAGGCCAATTCCATAGAAGATGTCCTATGTGGTTTGGAGCGGCTCAAACAAGACAATGTTTTTCGACAGCGGTTGGTTAAAAAAGGGCAGCTTCAGGCAATTCAATACACGCCCGAGGCGATTACTCAGCGCTGGCAGAATTTTTTGAACAATGTTGCCATACCGGCCTATGGGCGCTGGTGTCGTTTTCCCCGCTGGCGACATCGGGTTTATCACTGGCAGGCTAAGCTACTAAGCTATGGCGATCGCATCCAACGCCGACTCGATCCTTTTTAGATCTCTCATATTGCCGCTACAGGAGACCGGGTGACTCCTGCCTGCTCAAGGGCCGTCGCCGCCGTAAAAAGAGACTGTTCGTCATAGGGGCGGGCGATCAGCTGAACACCCACCGGTAGCTCTCCCGGAAAACAAACCGGCACCGAGAGCACCGGCAAACCAATAAATGAAAGGGGCTGGGTGTAAAACCCTAAATGGGGACGCACCAGCATGGTTTGACCGTCTAGCTCCATAGTGGTTTGCTCAATTAAAGGGGCAGGGCAGGGCGTAGTCGGTGCCAAAATCACATCGACTGTTTGAAACAGGTCGCGCACCTGGTCTCGATACCAGCGTCGAAAGCGCTGGGCCTGAATATACCAGCTGCTAGGAATAAAAGCGCCCGCTAAAAAGCGATCGCGCGTAGCCGAGTCAAAGTCCTGTAGCTGGGTTTGTAGTCGAGCTAGGTGTAGCTGGCTGCCTTCGCTGGCGGTAATTAAGTAGGCGGCAGACCTGGCTCGGGCTGACTCGGGCAGAATAACGTTGCGAGTAGCACCGAGAGCATCGGCTACCTTCTCTAGGGCTTGGGCAACGGTGGGTGTAGTGGTCTGGGCAAAGTGACCGGCTGCGATCGCAATCCTCATGCCACCGATCTCACCCGAAAGAACGGGCGCTATCCCTGGTCGATCGCTACAGATCGGGTCGCGGTGGTCTGCCCCTTGCAATACCTGAAACGCCTGAGCTATATCCTCAACTGACCGACCAAAGGGACCAATGTGATCCAAACTGCTAGAAAACAAAAAAGCCCCCGCCCGTGAGAGCCGACCGTAGGTGGGTTTAAGACCATACACGCCGCACAGCGCCGCCGGTACCCGAATCGAACCGTTGGTATCGGAACCCAACGTTAGCGGCACCAGCCCGGCCGCTACTGCTGCCGCCGACCCGCCAGAAGAGCCACCAGAAATACGGGTGGGATCGTGGGGATTGGGGGTAGCCCCATAGTGCTCGTTGACGGTGACAAACCCATAGGCATACTCATCCATATTGAGTGCGCCTACCAAAATGGCCCCGGCTGCTTTGAGTCTGGCTACCGCCGTTGCATCCTCAGTAGCGGGCGGATTGGCGCGATTGATTTTAGATCCGGCCAGGGTAACCGTACCCGCAATATCAAAGAGATTTTTAACCGCAAAGGGGACTCCGGCGAGCGGTCCCAAGGATTCTCCGGCCAGCCGTTTGCGATCGGTCTCGGCCGCGGCCGCCAGGGCTGATGATGCCAGAACTGTTGTAAAGCAGTTGAGGTTGCTAGCCTGAATCTGGTCTAAAGCAGTTTTGACCACCGCTTGAGCCGTGGTCTCTCCTTGACGGATAGCGGTTGCTGTTTGGCTGGCGGTGAGTACGGAGGCTTCACTCATGGTTCAAATGTAGGCAGAGCTTCTAAGGTGTCGGGTAGCGGAAAGTCCAGCACCGGCTGAGCGATGGTCTGTACCCGTTCAAAGTTTTCGACGACACCCGCCATCTGTTCTGGTGGAATCGATAGCTGTAGCAGCTGGGTTGACTGTTGTACGTAGACAACCGTATCAAAAGTAGGAGCTGAATGATTTTCTGCAGGACTGTCTGCTGATTGGTGGGTCATCTGCGTGCTTGTTGTTGTTTAAGCTAGAGGACGGTCTTGGTCTACTAACGCCACCTTGTAAAGCGGCAGGGCTCGACAAACTATCCGGTAAATCCCATTTGCTTTAAACCTTTTTCCACCTTGGCTCGATGTTCGCTCTCCCAGTCTTCTAGAGAGCGAGCCGCATCTTTTTCAGCTCGCCGCTGGGCGATATCCCAAATAGAGTCCTGCTGTACCGCTGGGATAACAGCAATTCCCTCCTCGTCAGCAACGACAATATCACCGGCGGCCACCTGCACACCGCCGCAGATAACGGTGTTTTGCAACGTGCCGGGCCCCTGCTTTTTACCTGGAATGGGCATTACCCCTCGGGCGAATACTGGAAACTGATGCTCCCGGACTTCGGCGACATCACGAATTACACCATCGATCACAAATCCAGCAATGCCTCGTTTTTGTGCCGTAGCACAGACATTACCGCCGGACATGGCGTAGTCAATATCTCCCGCCTTAACCACGATAATTGAGCCGGGCTCTGCGCGATAGATGGCCGCGTGCAGCATCAGGTTATCTCCTGGGGCACAGCTGACGGTATAGGCCGGACCGGCAATGCGAGGTATGGGAGACCACATTTCTCGGATGGTCATATCCATGAACTGCTCACGCCCGAGAAGAGCATCGGCGTAGACGGTGGGGGACAGCTCAACAAATTTTGAATAAGGTGCCATGGGATAGGGGTAAAAATAACAGACTGCGATCTCAAATTTAGAAGATAGACCACTCTGTAACCGCTGCTTTTAGAAAGTCCGTTACAGCAGCGCCCGAGATGTACTCAATGCTAGCCATATAGAGAAATCAGCGCTATTAGCATTCTATGGGACATATAGCACGGATATCGTTCGCTATAACGGAAAGCAGCCCTCTGGTTATAGCGTATCTATGCCTCTGTATTCACTCATCGCGTTAATCCCTATTTTGACGGTCTTTGGTCTGCTAGTGGTAGCGAGACGACCGGCCAGTCAGGCGATGCCTGTCGCCTATCTGGTTACCGCTGCGATCGCGCTTTGGATCTGGCAGGTTCCCTGGGTCCATGTAGCCGCATCGAGTGTGCAAGGATTAGTAGCCGCGGCCGAAATTCTTTATATTGTCTTCGGGGCAATCTTGTTACTCAACACGCTGCAGGAGTCGGGTGCGATCGCAGCTATCCGTCAAAGCTTGCTTGGTATTTCCCAGGACCGTCGCATCCAGGTCATTATTATCGCCTGGCTGTTTGGCAGCTTTATTGAAGGAGCCTCCGGTTTTGGCACTCCCGCTGTGATTACGGTGCCGCTGATGGTGGCAATTGGGTTTCCAGCCATGGCAGCCGTTGTTGCCGCGTTGATTATCCAAAGCACACCGTCTACCTTTGGGGCCGTCGGCACCCCCTTAATTATTGGTATGGACGCGGGTCTCAACGGGGTACCGACCGTGGAGCAGCATCTGATGGAACTGGGTCTGAGCCAGAGCGAATATCTAGCTGCCGTGGGTCGCTGGGCCGGTATTTTTCACGGTATTATCGGTACTTTTTTGCCATTGGTGTTGGTGATGGCATTAACCGCAGGATTTGGTGAGAGAAAGTCGGTTCGAGACGGTCTGGCCGTCTGGCCGTTTGCCCTATTTGCAGGTCTGGCGTTGACCGTGCCCTACACGCTAACCGCTCTATTTTTTGGACCAGAATTTCCAACGCTAATCGGTGGGCTGATTGGCTTAGCCATTGTTGTGCCTGCAGCGCGTCAGGGCTTTTTAATTCCTTCGGTGCCGTGGCAGTTTGCGACTGGCGACTCGCCGCAAATAAATCTGATGTCAACCAGCAAACTGTCAGCAGCCCGAGCCTGGCTACCCTATGTGCTGTTGGGGGGCTTACTCATGGCATCGCGTTTAGACTTTTTGCCCCTTCGCGGATGGCTGCAGTCGGTACGATTGACCTGGAACAACATTTTAGGCAGCGATGTGGCGGTATCTACCCAGCCGCTGTACCTGCCGCCTACTCTATTTCTAGTCGTTGTTGCCCTCACGTTTTTTCTGCATCACATGAAGCCTGCCGCGATGCAGAAAGCGGCGATCAATGCCGTCTCCATTCTACAAAAAACAGCATTGGCTCTGGCCCCGGCGGTGCTGATGGCTCGGGTATTTATTAATTCTGGCGTCAATACATCCGGGCTGGACAGTATGCCCCTTACCCTGGCGGACGGTATGGCTAGTCTAGCCGGACAAACCTGGCCGCTGTATGCGCCTATTGTCGGGACGGTAGGATCTTTTGTTGCTGGCAGCGTGACTGTGAGCAATATGATGTTTTCACTGTTTCAGTTTGGGGTAGCCCTACAGATTGGCGTACCTACAGCGATTGTCTTGGCCTTGCAGTGTGTGGGCGCATCGGCTGGCAACATTATCTGTGTGTCCAATGTGGTAGCAGCTGAAGCTACTGTCGGTCTGGTGGGTCTAGAAGGCGTGATTATTCGAAAGGTGCTGTCTCCCACACTGTATTATGTTGTTTTTGCTGGCATTTTGGGGGTGTTGTTTCAGGGTCTTGTTTCCGCATTGTTTTTGTCTTAGAAAGAAGAATTTAACAAGGCGTCAATTGCTTTGATCGCTAGCCCATAGCAACAACTGCCCAGTAGCGAGTCTTGCCATCACGCACATGCTGAGCAACATTTTGGCTGTGCGATCGCATCCCCAGAAAGCAAGATGCGATCGCTCCCCCGATCTAATCGACCCTCACCTTCCGAGTTAAAATTGACATCACCTCATTCGGCTGCCCGGTTGGCAACAGACGGCTCCAGTCGTTGGGCTCAGCGTAGTTGGCCTTATGCAGTTCCTTGTATGATAACCGCTGACCGCAACTGTTATGTACTCTAAGCTATAGAACCATGGGATGGAATTTTTGCATTGCAACTGAGAGTGATCGTGAACAGGCCAAGCGGTTGCGCACTGTTGATTCTGCAGATGAAGATTACGAGCTGTTTAACACAAGTATCAATTCTCTATCGCGCCAATTTTCGTATGCGTTGTCGAAGAGGAACGAACTTTTACAGAGTTTCTTTGAAGAAAAAGAAGCAGAGGCTCTCAACGCGGATGATATTGAATACCCAAACCATTGGCAGCCTCGTAACCCACAACAGCTACTGGAGATTTTTTGCAAAGTAAAGGAGCAATTAGAACAGGAAAACGGACAGATGCCAGTCAATCACTTTCTTTGGTACCTTGACGAGCAAGGGAATCGTTATAACGGCTCGACCAAAATTACTTTACCTTTCCAAGGAATCGAGCTAAAGCTACCTCACGACCCTATCGTCAAATTAGATGGTGGTCATCACGACCCCGAGCATCGTTGGGAGCTTCGTATGTATGACGTACATATCGATGCTGATCTACTCACTCAGTTCCAGCTTGAGATAGAGCGTAAGATGGAGAGATATCACATGGAGAATGATATTGAACCGTCCGATGATACTCTTCCCATGGCTTTCCAAGGAGGTTCAGCGATTGATCCTCTAGTAGAAGTACCTGTCAAATGGATACCTGTACAACCAATTCTTGAAGTGCTTGGCTGCCAAATTGAGGTGCAGTCAATAGATTCTCTCGCCGCGCTTCAACCAGATCTGGATACGGCTATTTACTGCTGTGAACAAGCGATTCGTTTAAATGCCCCACTGTACTGGTTAAAGGAATAAACACCGTGGCCATACTCATAACATTGCCCAAGAGCAGACAGATTAAGTAGATCGAGTTTTGATACTGGAAACATGCAGCTGCCTTATGCAAGAACTCTGGTGGATTTTAATGTTTCGTCTGCGGGCGCAGCTAACGTTGATGCAGCTGGCAGCAGTTGAACCTTATGGCAGTATTGCTTACGAGTATGAGAAAAATTCTTACCCATTGGCAATGGCAGATGTGCTGTGGAACCAGCCATCATCGGGTCTAGAATTTTTACAACAGATTGACGAGCAGGCTATTGAAACCCAGGGTATCGATCTACTGTCGGGGTTTACCCTCAAAGGACAGATCCGCAAATACTTTTACTTTGGCGATCAGCTAGACCCTGCCTACCGCCAGCGCATGTGGGATGCCATGCATGAGTTTACCTTAAGTGACCCGCTGACCCGCACGGCTGACCCACCGCGAAAATTCTGGTCGCGCTCTACGGATGACTGCACGACACCCGTAGACTGTCGTAATACCGACAATCTCAGAGCAATGCGCGAGACTTCGGTGTATCTCATGGCCGAGGAAACCGGCAACGAGTCCACCCGGCTGATTTATAAACAACATCTAGAGCGCTATGTGTCCACACTGCTAGATATTGGCATGGGGGAATGGGATAGCCCGGTCTACCACGGCTACACTACGGCGGCCTATCTAAACCTGTATGACTTTGCTAAGGATCCTGAGGTTAATCAGCTGGCCAAAGATGCGCTGGACTGGCTTTTTCATAAAGCGGCGCTCAAGTACTGGCGCGGTCACTGGACCGGTCCTTCTAAACGCACCTACGGCGATAGCGCGGCTCGCTTTTTTTGGCTCTATTTTGGTGATGCTCCAGCACCAGATGAGATTGAACGCGACTGGATCTATGGGCTCACCAGTCAGTATCTGCCTTCGGATGATGTAGTTGCGATCGCACAGCGTCGACTCCCCAAACCGGTCGAACTGCAGCGTACCCATCCCCACTATGAAAACTGGAAACCAGAACTCTACGGGCCTGCTTTCTATGAAACGCTGTACATTGGCCATAGCTATCAGCTGGGCAGTTTGGCCAAGGGAACCGGTGGTGACTGGTCTGGCTTTAGTCTGTGGGTGGCCACCGATGATGGCAGCACCGATGAGATAGCGGTTACCGCCGACCGGCCCCACACCATTGCTCAGTACGAGAACCTGCTAATTTGGCAGGGGAGCAGCTCTCCTGAAATTAGTTTGCCTGATACCTGTGCGGCATCAGGCGAAAATATCACATTTGCGATTTGCGATCAGACTTGGATCGCCATTCATCCATTTGAGCAGGGGATTGCCCTGGAAATTGGCGAACCGGCTACCCATGGAAGCTTTGCTGATTTTAAGCAAGCAGTACGCTCCCGTGCCAGACTAACCGTAGCCGAGCGGGTTGAGTATCGCAGCAGTGATGGTAAACGGGTTGAGATCGCGCGCCGCACGCCTGATGGAGAGACCCTTCCCCAGATTTGGCGTAACGGCACGCGACATGATTGGTCAACCCACGGTTTGCCTAGACCTTAGCCAGCCTAAAAGCAGCGCCTAAGCCTGCACCCATTTCTTCAGGGGTGATTTTACCGTCGTGGTCAATGTCAATCGCATCAAAAACCGCATCGGCCCCCAACCATTCTTCACGGGTAATAAAGCCGTCCCCGTCAAGATCGTAGGCGCGAAAGATGTCTTCTGCCGCGTGGCTAACCACGTCGTTCCCATCTAGCTGCGACAGCCGCTCTGCTAGCAGTGCCTCTAGCGATTCTAGAGCTTTGGTAAAGCCTTGGATACCTTCAGCCAGCTTTTCTGAAGCCATGCGGTCAGCAGCATGCATCTTGTCAAAAGTCTCTTTGTCTACAGAGATTTTCTCAATCTCCATATCTTTAGCGGCTTCAGCCGAAAGCTTACGAGGTAGCTCAGCTGTGACATCATCGAGCTGTGCCAGCAGCTTGGGTGAGATCGTTAACAGATCGCAGCCTGCTAGCTCCTTGAGCTCGTCCGTATTGCGGAAGCTAGCCCCCATCACTTCGGTGGTGTAGCCAAACTTTTTGTAGTAATTGTAAATTTCGGTAACCGATAAAACACCAGGGTCTTCTGTCGGTGGATAAGAATCTCTGCCAGTATCTTTTTTATACCAGTCAAGAATACGGCCCACAAAGGGAGAGATCAGCGTGATACCGGATTCAGCACAGGCAATGGCCTGATGCAATCCAAACAGCAGCGTCAGATTGCAGTGAATACCTTCTTTTTCTAGAATCTCAGCGGCTTTGATCCCTTCCCACGTAGAGGCAATCTTGATCAAAATTCTCTCTCTAGAAATCCCGACCGCTTCATACTGAGAGATTAGATCGCGCGCGGTGGCCAAAGTTCCTTCGGTATCGTAGGATAGCCGAGCGTCTACTTCAGTAGACACGCGACCGGGAATAATCGCTAGAATCTTGCGGCCAAAGGCAACTGCAAGACGCTTAAAGGCTAAATTGACAATTTCTTGAGTGCTGGCATCGGCTCCTGCATCGGCTTTGGCAGTCTGGAGCGTTTCATCCACAATGTCTTGATACTGTGGCATCTGCGCCGCCGCTGTAATCAACGATGGATTCGTTGTGGCATCCTGCGGCTTAAATTTTTCAATCGCTTGAATGTCGCCAGTATCGGCGACTACGACTGTCATTTCACGCAATTGATCTAGAAGAGTCTGCGCCATTGTATACTCCATATCGTCTGCTGACCAGCAGTTTGTATTGTAGTCACCCCCATCTAAATCGTCTGTAATCTAAAGATGGATTATGGATTTGCGACCCCGGTTTTGTGGTGGAACCTGCGGATATGGGGTTAATACTGGCAACCTTAAAGATATGCTTCGATTCAATCAGCTCTGTCTAAGGTACCCGTCGATACTGAGAAACCGGGTCAAATCCAATACCCATAGAGGCTATTGGGTACCTACTAGTTTTGATGCTCTTAACATATGCCAACAGTCTTGGGCGATGGCCCAGTCTTCTTGAGTGTGGATAACGAGCACTCTGATAGTAGAGTCCGGAGTAGCAATATCCTGGTCAATGGGGCTGCTGCTGTTTCTTTGGGGGTCTAACTTTAGTCCGAGAAAGCCCATTGATTTACAGACGGCTGCTCGAATTGAAGCGGCATGCTCTCCGATCCCAGCTGTGAACACAATGGCGTCTGCACCACCAAGACTCATCAGCATAGATCCCATACAGGCCTTCAGACGATGCAGATACATGTCCTGAGCCAGCTGGGCGCGTTTATTTTCAGCTACTTGAGCAATCTGACGCAGATCGTGAGAGATCCCAGAAATACCTTTAAGACCAGATTCTTTGTTCAGCATTTGGTCTAAGCGGTCGGCACTGTATCCCTGTCGCATGAGATAAATCAAAATGCCGGGGTCCACAGCTCCAGACCGAGTCCCCATCATGAGACCGTCTAAGGGCGTAAACCCCATGGTGGTATCAACGCCCTGACCACAGTCTACCGCGCAGAGAGAACCGCCATTACCCAGATGACAGACGATCAGCCTAAGATTGTCACGTCCCAAAATCTGAGCCGCTCGCTGAGAGCAGTACTGATGACTGATGCCGTGAAACCCATAGCGACGAATACCCTGGCTGACCCAGTCATAGGGGCCCGGATAGACAGCCGCTACATCGGGCATTTGACTATGAAACGCCGTATCAAAGACCGCTATCTGGGGTGTATTCCCCAGCAGCTCTTCCATCAGTTCAATCCCCTCTAGATTGGCCGGGTTATGATTGGGTGCCAGCTGTCGCAGTCGGTCGATTTCTGCTTTGACATCAGGGGTCACAACGGTGCTCGCCTGATAGGTCTGTCCCCCATGGACAACTCGATGTCCGACCGCATCGATTTCATCCGGGCTTTTTAGCACAGGAGAGTTTCCCTGCCACAATGTACTCAGTACCTGTGAGAGAATCTCCCGTCGAGACGTCAGCGCTAATGTCTGCTCTAGGCAGGTGTCTGCATCTGTCTTGACCTCAATAACCGCGTTTTGAGGATACCAGTCGATTTGAGCCTCCCAAACAGGGGTAGGTACTGTTTCAGGTAGCTCACGATCCAATGTGTATAAGCAGAGTTTATGACTGCTAGAACCGGCATTGAGGACAAGAATTTTCATAGATGGATTGATACCCAGATAAAGGCTCTGAGACAAATGCGATCGCAATGCTCATCAAATAGGAGATGATAGAGCCCTGACAAACGCTGGTGTTACCTAGCACCAGCGCTAAAACTACCAGGACATCATCACCTCCTAGCTTTTTTCCTTACTGACTATCAGTCTTGTAAGGCCACTTCCAATGAACAATCTCATCTTGATCCTTACCATGCTCATGGGCATAGGCCAGACATTCGATAATCTTATTCCTCATTCTTTCTTTTGCATGGGCGGCAGCTGATCCTAGTTTAGGAACCCGATTGATCACATCAATCACCAGGTTAAACCGATCGACTTCGTTGTTGATGGCTAGCTCCAGCGGTGTATTGATATTACCTTCTTCCTTATAGCCCCGAACGTGGATGCGTTCTTGATTAGAGCGACGGTATACCAGCTTATGGATCAGCCAGGGATAGCCGTGGAAGTTAAAGATAATGGGCTTATCTGGTGTAAACAAGGAGTTAAAGTCCCAATCGGACAGCCCATGGGGATGCTCTCTTTCTGACACCAACTTAAACAGATCCACCACATTTACAAAGCGAACCTTGAGCTCAGGAAACTCTTCTCGCAAAATGGCAGTAGCGGCCAAGGACTCCATCGTCGGAATGTCGCCACAAGACGCCATCACCACATCGGGTTCATCGGGCTCAACGCCACAGTCATCATTGCTAGCCCAGCCCCAAATGCCGATGCCCTTGGTGCAGTGAGCAACGGCCTCATCCATCGGCAAATACTGCAGGTGCTTTTGCTTATCTGAAATAATGACGTTGATATAGTCAACGCTGCGGAAGCAGTGGTCCGCCACCGATAGCAAACAGTTGGCATCCGGTGGAAAATAGAGCCGTACCACATCGGGATTTTTGTTGGTTACCAGGTCAATGTAGCCTGGATCCTGGTGACTAAAGCCGTTGTGGTCCTGCCGCCATACCAATGAAGAAAGCAGGATGTTTAAAGAAGAGACCGAACGCCGCCAGGGCACATTGTGACGACAGATATCTAACCATTTTGCATGCTGGTTAAACATAGAGTCCACCACATGGGCAAATGCCTCATAGGTATGGAAAAGACCATGGCGTCCGGTGAGCAAATAGGCTTCTAGCCAGCCCTGGAGGGTGTGCTCACTGAGCATTTCCATCACGCGACCGTCGCGCGATAATTCGGTTCCTCCTTCATCTTCTGGATAAATGTCCGCCATCCAGACTTTCTTTGTGACCTGATAGACATCCTGCAGCCGGTTGGACGCTGTTTCATCGGGACCCATCAGCCGGAAGTTGTTAGGGTTATCCCGCATGATGTCTCGCATCAGCAGACCTAGCACTTTGGTGTTTTCAAATTCCTCGGTACCGTGGTGCTCCATCTGAATGGCATAGTCCCGAAAATTAGGCATTTTTAGGGCCTTACGCAACAGACCACCGTTGGCGTGAGGGTTTGTGCCCATCCGTCGATTGCCAGTGGGGGCAAGGGCCTTCAGCTCGGGGATCAGCGTGCCATTTTCATCAAACAGCTCCTCTGGTTTGTAGCCACGCATCCATTCTCCTAGTCTGCGCAGGTGGTCACTATTGTCGTGCATGCCCCCCATGGGTACCTGGTGAGCCCGCCAGAAGTCTTCTACCTTCTTCCCATCGACTTCATCGGGGCCGGTCCATCCTTTAGGGGTGCGCAGTACGATCATTGGCCACAGAGGTCGCTCCACTTTGCCCGATATCCGAGCTTCGCGCTGAATCTCTTTGATTTTCAGCACGCACTCTTCCATTACCGTAGCCATGCGCTTGTGCATTTCAAGCGGATTCTTCCCTTCGACAAAGTAGGGAGTGTAGCCATAGCCACGGAACAGATACTCTAGTTCTTCGTGAGAGATTCGCGCCAGAATCGTAGGGTTAGCAATCTTATAGCCATTTAGGTTCAAAATGGGGAGTACGGCTCCGTCCCTGGCTGGATTGATAAATTTATTAGAATGCCAGGCCGTTGCCAATGGACCCGTTTCGGCCTCTCCATCACCGACGACGCAGGTAACAATCAGGTCTGGATTGTCTAAAGCAGCCCCGTAGGCGTGGGATACGCTATATCCCAGTTCCCCCCCCTCATGGACCGATCCCGGTGTCTCAGGGGTCACGTGGCTGCCGATAAATCCGGGGAACGAAAACTGTTTAAAGAACCGCTGCATGCCTTCAGCGTCTTCACTTTTATCGGGATAGATTTCTGAATAGGTTCCCTCTAGATAGACGGGGCCCAACACTCCCGGCGCGCCATGGCCAGGACCGGCCACAAAGATCATGTCTAGATCGTATTTTTTGATCAGCCGGTTGCAGTGAACATAGGTAAAGCTGAGGGCGGGAGAAGCCCCCCAGTGCCCCAACAGGCGATGCTTGACATGCTCGGGCTGCAGCGGCTCTTTAAGTAGCGGGTTATCTCGCAGATAAATCATGCCAACGGCAAGATAGTTGCACGCTCGCCAGTAGGCATCGATTAGCTGCAGCTCTTTCTCGGCGTCTGCAGATAGTGTAGAAGTTTGAGGTTGAATTGGAGTCTGAACCATAGTTAACGTTCCCCGTAGCAAAACATACAAGTGTTCTTTAAATGAGCTTGAGATAAATCTAGAAGGCTCCTACAAAAAGTCTCTTAGAATTCCACTTCAGAAGTTTCTATTAATGCTTACTGAAATCTAATGGAATCTAGATAAACGAATGTCGTTTTTACGACTAACTTGAACTCTAAAGAGGTTCCCACTTTGATAAGCCACAGATTGCTGCTGAATCTATCATCAAATATCTAGTTAAAAAGCGTCATAAAGCACAATCTTTAACTGCTTGAAATTTCTTTAGTTTCAGGCAATGTTTAGATACGACCTGTACTTTTAGATATGACGTCCTTCAGCCTCGCTTGAGCATCAAATATGTTTAGCTTATACCTTCTATCACGTTATTTGTTCATGACAGCTCTTGAACACATTGTGACTAAATCCTAGCAAATAAGTCTTGATATCGACTGCTTATTCTACGTATCTTAAATATCTCCTGTTTCTGCTTAAACTTAGCTGCTTAAATTCTATTTTTGCTGTCCGCTGACGCTATTGAAGTCTTAGCTTTCTTTTAATGTTTTTTTGTTATACAGGCGACAAACCCGGGTTTTTAGGATTAGAAAACTCTCATATTATAGAAATCTCTATGGTATCCATGGTGAAATATATAGCCATTTGGTGTCATTGTTTTTTAACGGTCTGGTGTCTGTTAATGGCTATTAAAGGTCTCGGCTGAAAAGATAGTTTCTCAATCGAAGGTTTACGTTACTCATTTCACAAAACAGGTCCTATAGTGGAGCTAAATAATGAATACGTGTGTTTGTATTTTCTGATAACAATCTGTGAGGTAATCGATGCTAATAATTAAATCAACACAATTGGCAGTTGTCAGATAAGGGGAGCTGATACCGTTATGAAAACAGCTTTTTTTAGCACTAAGCAATACGATCGGCGCTCATTTACTGAGACCAACACAGACTATGGCCATGAGCTGACTTTTTTTGAGCCGAGACTAACGCTTGATACAGCCTCTTTGGCCTCGGGATTTCCGGCGGTGTGTGTCTTTATCAATGACGAACTCGATGAGGCGACCCTCTGTGCGATCGCAGACACAGGCACCAAGCTTATCGCCATGCGCTGTGCCGGGTTCAACAACGTCAACCTGTCCGTAGCCGAAGAGCTAGGCATGACCGTTGTCCGAGTGCCTGCCTACTCGCCCTACGCGGTAGCAGAACATGCGGTGGGGCTGATTATGACCCTTAACCGCAAGCTGTATCGCGCCTATAACCGGGTACGAGAAGACAACTTTTCCCTGGATGGACTGCTGGGGTTTGATCTCCATGGCAAGACCGTCGGTGTGGTGGGGACCGGTAAAATCGGTCAGGTCTTCTCCCAGATTATGAGCGGATTTGGCTGCAAGATACTCGCCTATGACGTCCGTCAAAATCCTGTCTGTATCGAAATGGGTGTAGAGTACGTAGACCTGCCCATATTGTTTACGCGCTCTGATATTGTTTCTCTGCACTGCCCGCTATTACCTTCAACCCATCATCTAATTAATGCAGAGTCACTACAACACTTTAAGCCAGGCTCTATGCTAATTAATACCAGTCGGGGTGGCTTAATCGATACTAGAGCTGTGATTGATGCCATCAAATCAGGACGGGTTGGCTACTTTGGTATTGATGTATACGAACGCGAAGACAGTCTGTTTTTTGAAGATTTGTCTGATACGGTGATCCAAGACGATATCTTTCAACTGCTACAGTCGTTCTCTAACGTAGTGATCACCGGACACCAGGCATTTTTTACAAAAGAAGCGCTGCACAACATCGCTGAAACCACCCTATCCAACATTCGTGATGTGGAGACAGGTCATCGTTGTGTCAATGAAGTCAAACTAGCTTAGAATACCGCTCAAACACGGCTGCAGACACGTTTATCAATTAGCGGAAATTAGCGAATACTCCCATGAAGCCACTGATTCATCGTACTAAGATTGTGGCCACCATTGGTCCTGCCAGTCGTTCTCCAGAAGTTATCAAACAGCTAATGCTAGCCGGGATGAATGTTGCCCGGCTAAATTTTTCCCACGGCAGCTACACTGATCATGCAGAACAAATTCGCCAGCTGCGAACAGTCTCTGATGAACTCGACATGCCGCTGACGCTGTTACAGGATTTACAAGGCCCTAAAATTCGAGTTGGGCAGTTGCCCAACGGTGAGATTAATCTGCAGCAGGGCGAGAGCCTGACGCTGGTGCCAATGACCCAGGCATCACCACAGTCAGACACAGTTACCATCGATTATCCACACCTGGCAGAAGAGGCTGTTCCTGGGACTCAAATTCTGTTGGATGACGGTCTGTTAGAGCTGTGTGTGCAAACCGTCAAAGAGAATTCTGTTCTGTGCAAAGTTGTTATAGGCGGCATCCTCAAAAGCCGTAAGGGGGTCAATCTCCCAACATTAGATCTGCGGCTGCCCTCAATGACCGAAAAAGATAAAAAAGACTTAGCTTTCGGTATAGAACAGGGCATTGATATTGTCTCCCTTAGCTTTGTTCGCAGTCCTGAAGATGTGAAAGAGCTAAAGGCGCTGCTGGCTGCCAAAGGCGCTAAAATCCCGGTATTAGCCAAGCTAGAAAAACCCCAGGCAATTATAAACCTAGAAGCTATCATCGACGAATGCGACGCTATCATGGTGGCTCGGGGAGATCTCGGTGTAGAAATGAAGCCAGAAAAGGTCCCTTTAATCCAAAAGCGAATTATTCGGCTATGTAATCGTAAGGGCATTCCTGTGATTACAGCAACTCAGATGTTAGAGAGCATGACCCACAGCCCTCGCCCTACCCGTGCTGAAGCTAGCGATGTTGCTAACGCTATTATGGACGGCACTGATGCTGTTATGCTATCAGGAGAATCTGCCGTAGGAGATTATCCCATAGAAGCCGTTAAAATGTTGGCGCGGATTGCCACCGACGTTGAACCCGAAATTGACTATCCCAATTTTCCACCCCAACGCAATGAGATCCCCGAAGCCATTAGCGAAGCCCTAAATACCATCGATCACGTGCTCGACCTACAGTGCATTGTGGGCTTTACGGAAACCGGTTACACGGCTCGGCTCGCGGCGGCAGAACGACCCAGGGCTCCCATAGTTGCTTTAACCGCTAATCCTACGGTCTATCAACAGCTTAACCTGGTGTGGGGAGTCCGCCCGGTGCTGTTAGAACAGCTTGATGGCACTCTAGAAACATTGTTTCAACAGATCGAAACCTGTTTATTAGAGAAAAAGTTTGCAGCTCCTGGAGATCGAATTTTACTGCTGGGTGGACTACCCGTAAAAGTCTCTGGTTCTACTAATTTTCTCAAGATCCACACCATAGGTTCAGAGATGGGCGAATAGGCTATCAGATAGCCGCCATAATTGAATAGAGTTGCCCAATCGATCAAATCATACTGAGGATCGGCAGCGGCTTTTCTATAATGGTGAAACTCTATATTTATGCAACTATGGCCAGTCTTTTTCACCTAGCTTTTCCTGTCAGCAACATTCCTGACACCAAGCGATTTTATCTCGACGGTCTTGGCTGTCAACCTGGTCGGGAATCTCCCAGTGCGTTGATTATGAACTTGCAGGGGCATCAGCTAGTGGCCCATGTTACCCGCGCTCAGCTAACGACTCAAGGCAGTATCTACCCCCGTCATTTTGGTTTAGTCTTCGACACTGAGGCCGATTGGAAAGCGTTAGCAGACCGCGCCAAGACACACAATCTGAACTTTTATCAAGTACCAAAGCGTCGATTTGAGGGTACTCCCTTAGAACACTGCACGTTCTTTCTAGAAGATCCGTCCCACAACCTGTTGGAATTCAAGTACTATTGCTATCCAAGCGCGATCTTTGGTGAGGGGAGTTACGCCCAAGTTGGCGAAGCGGCTGCGGTCTAACGACTTAGCCCGGTTGCGATCGCAGCTAAACTACGTTCATCTCGCAGCATATTATCATGGCTAGACACCGACAGCCGCTGGGTTTCACCTACCGGTAAACAACAGTGGTGAGCTGGCAGTACCAGCAAATCATACGGCGTCCACAGCGATAGAGGGTGGCAAACCGATAATCTTTCCACATCCCGATTGAGATCGTTCAAAAAAGAGCTGCCCGGACGCATCTGCCTACCCCCAATATTCCAACGCAACCAGGCGAGTGCCGACCCATAGTGAGGGACGACCACACCTACAAAACGACGAACCCGTTCTAAACCATACAGCCGCTGTAAATAATAACGACTGACCAGTCCTCCCATGCTAAATCCCAACAGGTCAAACGATGGCCGATCTGCCAACGACTCTTCAACAAATGTCTTCAGCTGATATGCCTGTTGCTCAATGCTAATATCCCCGTTATTTGGTGTGAGACTCACCGCATAAACCAACCAGCCTCGAGCCTCCAAATAGGCCCGCAGCTGCCAAAAGATATTAACCGTATTCCACAGACCATGAACCAGCACCACTGCCGGTTGACGATTACTGGTCACCTTTGCCCCGATTCTCTAGCCAAAATAGTAATATAGCGATACCAATAACCCCCATCTGTACTGCCAGGTTAGGTAGAGCCGTTTCTACATCTCTGCCCGCAATCAGCTGCGTAAAAAATACAAATGCCCCCAACAGACCAGAAGCGCCTACCGCACCATAGATCACCTGCCGGAATCCCTTAAACGGCGACTGCGTTTCCCTCACTAATCGTTCAAACCGCTCCTGACTCATACCGGGTGGCTTGGTCGGAGTGCGATCCTTGGCCTGAGAAGTAGACTTTTTCGCCATGGTGTCGTTGCTCGAAAGGGTAGCTACCATTTTTTCAAACTATGGTCCATCTCGATAGCCTCTACTGCTATACTTACTATCCGATATGCCAACGTGGCTCAGTGGTAGAGCACTCGATTCGTAATCGAGCGGTCGCGGGTTCAAATCCCGCCGTTGGCTTTTAGTGTCGATGTTGTTGTCGATAGCTCTAGAGCGCTCTTGCAATACGGACTATCCCTGCTTAGACAGTCGTCGATAGAGCGTGTAGGCCACGACAATCAGGCTAAATGAAAACAGCGTTGTCAATGTGCCTAAGGCGTAGAGGGCAGGCGATGTCACATTGGTGGTCATGCCAAAAATTTCTAAGGGCAGGGTGTTGTACTGTCCGGAGACTAGCGAGGTGCGCGTAAACTCATCGTAGGACAGGGTAAACGTGAGTAAACTCACCCCGACTAGGCTGGGGGCAATCAGTGGTAGGACAATCTCTGCAAATGTCTTGGGGTCGCTGGCCCCTAAATCTTTGGCAGCTTCTTCATAGGATGGATTAAAGCGGTTAAAAATGCCCAGCATAATTAAAAATGCGATGGGCAGCGTCCAGGTCAGATGGGCCCCTAAGCCGGAGCTATACCAGCGAGTGGGCCACTCCATAACCTGAAACATTACCCCTAGCCCTAAGGAAATCAAAATGCTGGGGACAATTAAACTGGCAATACTTAGATAAAACAGCACCGTGGACCCGCGAAAGCGCTGCCGAAAAGCCATCGCCGCCGAGACTGACATGGTGGCCACCAATACTGTAACAATGCCGCCGAGGACGAGCGATCGCAAAAACGGCTCGACAAAGTTACCCACTCGCTGCTCTTGAAATACCTGCCCTAGCCAGTAGACCCCAAAGCCTCGAAGCGGAAACGTCAGCGTGCCCTCTGGCCCCTGCAGCGACAGAATAAAAATAGTGACCATTGGGCCATAGAGAAAGATCACAAACAGCCCAAAAAAAGCAGCTAGCAGATAAAACGAAAGGGAGCGCTTTTTCATAGTTCTTTTCGAATATCCACCAGACGCAAAATTGAAATCACCACCACCAGCGTCACCGTCAGCAACACAATGGCATTGGCCGCCGCCAGCGGATATTGCAAACTACCGATCTGGGTTTGAATCAGCTTGCCGACAGAAGCCGCCTGACCGCCCCCCATCAGGCGTACGGTGACAAATTCACCCATGACCAGGGTGACAATAAAAATAGAGCCAATGGCAATACCGGGAGCCGACAAAGGAAAAATCACTTCTCTAAATACGCCTAGACCGGACGCTCCCATATCTTCTGCTGCCGTAATCAGCGTACGGTCAATCCGCATCAGACTGTTAAAAATCGGCGCAATCATAAAGATTACATAGAGGTGCACCATGCCTAGCACCACCGCAAAGTCAGAGTAAAGCAAAAACTCTAGCGGCTGTTGGACTAAACCTGCCCCTAGCAGCAGCTGATTTACCAGCCCTTCTCTACCCAGCAGCGGCAGCCAGGAAATCATCCGAATAATATTCGAGGTCCAAAATGGAATGGTGCACAGCAAAAACAGCAACACCTGCCAGCGTAGCTTGGGTACATGAAAAGACAAAAAATACGCCACTGGGTAGCCAATCAGCAGCGTAAACAGCCAGGTCAGCCCCACAAATTTAAACGTATTGAGATAGGTCTTGAGGGTGACATCAGAGGTAAATACTCCGATGTAGTTGTCCAACGTAAAAGCGGGAGTCATGGAGTAGCCATTAAACTCCCAAAAGCTAACCACACCAATCAGAACGATCGGAAAAATCAGAAATACCCCCAGGGCAATTGCCTGGGGCATTGCGAGAAAATAAGGCTTTAAATTCGTCCAGGCTTTAGCCATAACAAAGAGTGAGTTTGCCATCAAAATCCCCTCCTGGGAGGGGACATTCTCCTACGAGGCGATAAACTCGTTCCACTTTTGAACAAGATACGTATTCTCATCCATCGTGGAATTCCAGCAAACAATGTTGCCAAAGCGGTCCTTGAAGGAACCGCCGTCGCGGACTATGCCACTCTTAGCCAGGGTCTTACCAAAGGGATCGACCATATCGGTCGCGGCTGGCTTACCTTCGTACCAAAAGTCCCACTCTTCAGTGGACATATACTTTTTAGCATTCTCTGGCGCGGCGCTGTAGTAGCCCTGACGTCCCAAAAAGGCCCCTACCCAGCCTTCGAGCATCCAGTTAAGGTACTCATAGGCGGCATCTAGTTCAATACCGCTAAGATTTTTAGACAAGCCTACACCGCCGCCCCAGCCGCGATAGCCTTCTTTGAGGGGAGCGTAGACACATTCAATGCCTTGAGACTGAACAGCGGTCACCGCCGGAGACCACATGGACTGCACCACTACTTCACCAGAGGTCATTAGGTTCACTGACTCATCAAAGGTCTTCCAAAACGCCCGAAACTGACCGTTGGCTTTTTGTTCTTTGAGAATGTCAGTAATCTGATCGATTTCGGCTTTAGTCATGTTGCCCTTATCGCCAAAGGTCATCAGACCTAGGGCTTCTGCCACCATGGCAGCATCCATGATGCCAATTTGGGGGATATCGAGAATGGAGGTTTTACCTCTAAACTCTTCGTTAAACAGCTCGCCCCAGCTTTCGATAGTGCGACCCACTAGGTCAGGGCGATAGCCCAGGGTATCAGCATTGTATTGGAAGGGAATTAGGGTGGCAAAGTCGGTGGGAGTTTCGGAAAACTCAGTCGAGTCTGCACCTTTGAGATACATCACCCGGTAAGGCGCTGTCCCTTGAGAGGTTTCCACCGGCAGTCCTTCGTATTTACCTGTTGTAAAGAAGGGAACAATCTTGTCCCAGTCTGTGATTCTAGAGACATCCAGGGGCTGCAGATTTCCAGAGGGGACCACCAGCGGTAGGCTAAAGTACTCTCCATCAAAAATGTCGTACTGGTCTGGCTGGGTAATGGCAATCTGATTGTTTTCTTCGGTGCTGAGCGCCCGCATCTCTAGCTTAAAGCCCAGATCTTCTTGGGCTTTGTCGCGGATTTCATTGATCTGAGAAACGCCGGTCCCAATCAGACGCAGGGTGACATCTTTACTCTGGTTCGTGTTGACTTCAGGGCCGGGAGCTGGATTGTTGGGAGTTCCTTCTGGAGCCGCGCAGCGTGTTGTCGCCGCTGCAGCCCCAACAGCTAGACCAGTGTAAAGCAGCTGACGACGAGTAATTTTAGTCATAGATTAAGGGTCCTAGAAACGCGATTATGGTATCTCTGTGAATCGGATTAGACAGTGGTTGGGATTATAGAGTGAACCCATGTCTAATGGGCGAGGAAAACACAGTCATGGGCAGACCATTTTAGAGAAACAGTCTGTCCTTCTTGCAGGGCAAGCTTTTGAAAGTCTACTGTCCGTAGCGTATGCAGTAGAGGTTTACCGGTGGCTGTCGCCATGAGCGCTACACGGGTGACAAAACCGGTGAGTTCTATTTGGGTAATGCGAGCGGTCAAACGGTTGGTGGGGATACTGCTGTCTCTGGCGGCATCCGCTGGCTCTATGGTGAGCAGATCGGGGCGGATGGAGCAGGCCGCCTCAGTGCCTGGCTGGGTGCCGTGGCCGCTGGCATAGATCGAACCAATCCCCTTGATGTCTAAACGAATCAGGTCTTTACCATCACTCTGAGGAGTGGAGGCCAGTACTTTACCAGAGAAAATGTTGTTGTCCCCAATAAATTTAGCTACAAACTGGGAGGCCGGCTGATTAAATAGCTCTGTGGGAGTGGCGACCTGGTCAATATGGCCGTGATTCATAACGACAATCTGGTCCGATAGGGAAAATGCCTCCTCGACATGGTGAGTCACTTGGATAAAGGTAAGACCAAACTGTTTTTGAATTTTACGCAGTTCTCCTCGCATCCGCACGCGCAGGTTCTCATCTAGGGCGCTGAGAGGTTCGTCTAACATCAGTACCTGGGGGCGGGTTACTAGGGCTCTTGCTAGGGCAATCCGCTGCTGTTGGCCGCCGCTTAGCTGATTGGGCTTACGTTTGGCCGTATGGCTAAGACCCACCAGTTCTAGAATTTCGGCGACGCGTTCCTTGCGTTCTGCATTGGGCACCTGCTGCATTTTTAGCCCAAACTCGATATTTTGCCAAATGGTTTTATGGGGAAACAAGGCATAGTTTTGGAACATCATGGCTGTGTTCCGTTTGGCCGCAGGCAGGTCGTTAACGCAGCGATCGCCGATCAAGACCTGACCGCTGGTGACCGGCTCGTGCCCTGAAATCATGCGCAAGGCTGTTGTTTTTCCGCAGCCGCTAGGCCCTAGCAGACAGCAGTAAGCACCGGCTGGAATATCCAGCGTCATGTTTTCGATGGCGGTAACGGCACCATACTTTTTGGTGACGGATCGCAGTGCCACCCCTGCCGCTGCCTGGGCCGTAGGCGGAGGAGAAAACGACGGCTCGTCGGCAGCTAACGGGGATGATCGATCGGCACTAACCGCCATGAAAATGTCTCCTGCAGGGTCTACAACGGATGGAGTCAGAAGCTAACGCCGGGTAGCGATCGCATCTCTAACTATGGGCGGTGACGGCCAGTCATATCTGTTACCAGTGAACATCGACCAGAGCTGGGTAAAACGTACCAACGGCTGCCTACGGAGTAAAGAAAATTCCACTAAACTTTAGATTCTTTCTGACTAACGACGGCAGCTTCCTCCGGGCAGCGATAGTGCTGGTCTAGCTGGACCAGGGTGTGGAGCAGAATATTGGCTCCCTGGATACAGTGCTCAGGAGATGTGTACTCGGTTTCAGAATGGCTGATGCCGTTCTCACTAGGTACAAAAATCATCCCCATATCAGTGATGTTGGCAATGATTTGGGCATCGTGGCTAGCGCGGCTAGGCAGCGGCTGAGCCGGTAACTCTAGTTGGTCACAGACCTGGGCAATGGTGTTGTAGATGTGGGAGTTGACGGGGACGGGCTCGTTGCGTAGCTGGGGTTTGATTTGGATCTGTGTCTGTGTCTGGTCTGCGATCGCAGCCATATCTTTGCCTAAAGTAGCCACCATGGCGTCCAGCCGAGCGTTGGACAGATCGCGAATATCCAGCGTCATCTCCACTCGACCGGGAATCGTATTGGCCACGTTGGGCGACAGCTTCATGGCCCCGACGGTGGCCACCTGCTGGCCATAGCCGTCACCGGTTAGATGACCAATCTGATTGACGGCCAAAATAACTTGCGACGCCGCCACGAGCGCATCCTGCCGCATGGTCATGGGTGTTGTCCCTGCATGGCTAGCGCTGCCGTCAATGCTGATCAAATAGCGCCGCTGACCCACAATACCGGTCACCAGGCCCATGGGATTTCCAACGGCTTCCAGCACCGGTCCCTGCTCTACGTGCAGTTCTACAAACGCGGCCAGACTATCGGTATCGCGCTGGGCCGACGACAGCTGCGACCAGTCACCACCGATAAAATTTAGCCCCATTTCAATGGGCTCATAGTGGGGGTGGTCATAAAAGTTTGGGTCCGGGTTGGCCTTTCCCGCCATGGCTTTGCTGCCAATCATGGTGCGCTCTTCGTCAGCAAAAACAATCACCTCTATAGAATGATCCAGGCGAATTCCCTGGTCGTGCAGCGTGTGGATCATCTCCACACCAGCCAGTACGCCGTAGGTGCCATCATAAATCCCAGCATTGGGTACCGTGTCTAAATGGGACCCTGTTGCCAGGGCAGGCGCATGGGGAAACCGGCCTTCATAACGGCCAATAATATTCGCGGCGGCGTCAATAGTGACGGTCATTCCAGCGGCTTCCATCCAGCTCTGGACCTGATGTCGGGCCTGGCGATCTTCTGGACTAAAGGCCAGGCGGCGCACTCCACCTTTAGGCAGTGCTCCGATGGTGCCAATCTCCGCCATCATCTGCATCAGACGCTGGCCGTTAACTTTAAGAGCACTGGTAGAATTCAGAGTCGTGTTCAACATACGCGTCCAGTTAAAAGAAACTAACAGATTCAGTGAGTGATTGGTCACCCGGCCTTTAACTTTGGTTAACTACTGATTGTATGGATGCGGTTGCACGCGAACTGTAACGACAGCTACGCCACTTCTGTCGGGCTTTCTACTATATGAAACACGATGGGGTTTAATAAAACCTGGGCGCTGCTGATCCTTGGGATAATTCTCTTGACAAGATGCTGGTGTTTGGTATTTTCAACAGACCGATGCATTCTCGAATTCAGCAGCGGCATTGCGATCTATCGAGGAGTGACGATCTATGGCCGATGACGAGACTAAGGTTGTATTTATCTGTGGTTCAGCGCTGCGAGGACAGCCCGACCATGGCAATCTGCAGTCTGCCACTTTTGTTAAAGACGCTAAAACAACACCTAGCTATCGATTACACGCGGTTAAAGACGGCTGGCATCCGGGGATCTATGCGGTCGAGTCTGGAGGCATTTCGATTCCTGGTGAGCTGTATGAGCTGAGCGCCGAGCAGTATGCCTATTTGGTCTCAACAGAACCGCCCGATATGTATCCGGCCGAGGTAACGCTGGCCGATGGTGGGGATGCGATCGCAATGCTCTATCCCCAAACTCTCATCGAAGAAAACAGCTGGCCCGATATCTCTCACTATGGTGGCTGGGCCGCCTACAAAGCCGCCCAGACATAGTCCCTACAAATCAACCACTACGGACAACAACTATGGGTAAAGTACTCATCAAAGGTGGCCGTATCGTCACCGCCGTGGACGACTATATCGCCGATATTTTGATCGAAAACGGTACCGTCGAAGCTATTGGCCGTCAGCTCACCGTTGATAATGCCGACGTTCACGATGCTGCCGGTATGCTAGTTATTCCAGGCGGTGTTGATGTCCATGTCCATATGGAAACCCCCATGGGCAATGGGGTAGAAACCTGCGATGACTTTGAAAGCGGCACTGTTTCTGCTGCCTTTGGGGGGACGACCACCGTCATTGACTTTGCCCAACAGTTTAAAGGAGAAAGTCCTAAGCAGGCGCTTGACCGCAGGCTGGCCGCTGCTGAACCCAAGTGCTGTATCGACTACGGATTTCATGTCATCCTCACCGATGTCACCCCGTCGGCCCTGGCCGAGCTGCCAGATCTCATCAATCAAGAAGGCGTTTCCAGCTTTAAGCTGTATATGGCCTACCCTGGTGTGATGATGGTGGACGACGCCGACATTTACCGCACCATGCGCAAGGTGGGAAATCACGGCGGTATGGTTAATCTCCATGCGGAAAACGGTATTGTTATCCAGGCGCTGATCGAAGAAGCCTTAGAAGCTGGAAATACCTCGCCCAAATTCCATCAACTTACCCGGCCTCAGCTGATGGAAGGGGAAGCCACCCATCGAGTCATTCGCATTGCCGAGCTGGCGGAAGTGCCCGTCTATATTGTCCATCTCTCAGCTAAAGAAGCGTTGGACGCGGTGGTTGAAGCTCGCGATCGCGGCATCCATGCCTTTGCAGAAACCTGTCCCCACTATCTGTTTTTAGACAAATCCGAATACGAACGACCTGAGTTTGAAGCCGCTAAGTATGTAATGACGCCGCCGCTGCGGGACCATAAGTGTCAGCATGCTTTATGGCGCGGTCTGCAGTTTGACGATCTGCAGATTGTGGCTACAGACCACTGTCCATTTTGTTTTAATGAAAACGCCTACGGTATTCTCAAGTCAAAACAGTATGGCAAAGACAACTTTAACAAAATTCCCAACGGTGCTCCCGGCGTGGAGCTGAGGCTGTCACTGCTCTATGACGGCGGTGTGGTCGCGGGTAAAATCAATATCAATCGCTTTGTTCAGCTAACGGCAACGGCTCCGGCTAAAATGTTTGGCCTGTTTCCTCAAAAGGGAACGATTGCGGTAGGCAGCGACGCGGATATTGTTTTACTAGATCCAAATGAGCGTCATACGCTCAGTGCGAGCACCCATCATTCCAATGTGGACTATTCTCTTTTTGAAGGACGTGAGGTCCAAGGAAAGATCAAAAAAGTCTTTCTGCGAGGAGAGATGATCGTAGATGGAGACAGCTGGCTAGGACGAGCCGGAATGGGACAGTATATGAGTCGCTCGGCCTCTGGACGAGTTTTGGTCAGTTAGGGGAGGCGCTTTTCTTAAGGGAGATACTGTAGGTTACATTATGTCATACCTGCTGGACGCTTAGAGTACGCATAATCCTTTCAGTGCAATGCTTTGGGGGCTCATTTCTTCTTATGATTATGAAAAGTAGATTGAGCCATGTCAGAAATAGTGCGCTGTCTCTCAAATTTTACTAAGTGGAACTGTGGAGAACAATAGCACCTAAACTCTGAGTAATAAGTAGTTTAGAGCTAGACAATCCTTGTCCTTCGTAAAATTTGCAGCCTTGATATTGATCTGGGTCACCGACGGCATCCCATCTCTGAACGCACTGTTGTTGCATGAGATTCCAAAAACCTAACCCGCGGTTGTCCTGACGCAGTAGTATGCTCCCACTGTTACAAATATTGAGAGCATAGGGCAGCTCAGACAGCTGAGTCGATCGCTTGGATAC